>MDTD01052623.1_pt1 | contig 14319 bp, 7 predicted proteins | sample 811221 | NCBI WGS metagenome assembly MDTD01 (sample SAMN05326646, study PRJNA326480) | marine metagenome | isolation source: seawater | place: Pacific Ocean: South West | collected 2011
TAAAACCTTTTGTCAAATCCCAACGGAACCCGTCAATTTTATATTCCTCTATCCAGTGCTTTATTACTCTTTTTGTAAATCTTTGAGTTATTTCAGCTTGATGATTAAAATCGCTATAAACACTATAACTATGAGTAGCTATTGTATTGAAGTAGGGATTAACTTCGTTTGGATCACCCCAACCGTCATTATTATCATCACTCATCCATAACCTCACACTTGGGCATCGACCTGTTGCGTGATTTAAAGCCAAATCCAATATAACAGCTATTCCATTTGAGTGAAAAGTGTCAACAAGTTCTTTAAATTTTTCTTCGGTACCATAAAACTTGTCTAAAGCCATGTGAAAAGAAGTGTTGTAACCCCAACTTTCATTTCCATCAAATTCCATAATCGGCATTAGCTGTATTGCATTTATATTTAAGTTTTTGAAATAATCAATTCTATCAATTAAATCTTGAAAGTTTCTATTTTCATCAAAGTCTCTTACGAGAACTTCGTAAATAACTAAATCTTCCTTTTCGGGTTTTTGAAAGTTAGTCACTTGCCAATTGTATGTTGGTTTTTCAGAACGCAAAACACTAACTTCACGTTCTTGTCCTTCAGGAAATTCAGGAAGATTTGGATAGCTTACATCAGGGATGTAGTGATCATCATATGGAGATAAAACTAGTGTTGAATATGGATCTGCTGTTTTGATTAGATAAGGTGATCCCTCAAGAGGATTTGAGTCGTAAGCCCAAAACTGATAAGTATAAATTTCTTGTTGGCTTAAGCCACTTATTTCAAGCCAAAACTTTCCATTATTAGGATCTCTCTTCATTAAAAAGTTTTCATCTTGTAAGTAGTTATTAAAACTGCCAACTACGTATACATATTCTTTTCCTGGAGCGTCGAGAACAAGAGTTAAATTGTTATTATTATTTGAATAATTAACTCCATCAACAAGATTATTATCCATTGATGTAAACTGTATTTCACGATCGAGATATATATCAATGACGCTTTCTCCGAAATCAGTTTGACCAAAAGGGGTACCTTTTACTTTTAATTCACCATCTTCATTAATCCCTGAGATATTTTGATTGAATGTTGGATAACCTTGACCTGAGGATATTAAATTATCATTAAAATAGATCTCAAAATCACCAGCTTGGATAGCTCCTGAAGACATCATTTGAGCTGAAACTGATATTGAACCACCCGCTGGAACTGACACAGGATTGAAAGCTGGATTTAAAATACTTAACTGTACCTTTCCTACATAATGTAAGTAATCTTGTGTTTTTTTATCTCCAGTGCCATCTTTTGCTTTTAATAGCATTCCCATCCTTGAAATATTTGAGTCGTCAAAAAAATCTTTTGGAATAAAACTGATTGAGAATGTTCCATCGCTATTAGCACTGAGTTTTTGTACTTCACTCGAGTTATCCCAGGTTCCATTATTTGGTGAATCTCCTTGTTGAACACCGTTCTTATAATACCAAGCCCACAGGTAAATATCCGACACACCCCAAATTGTTGGGTCAATTCCTGATACTGTTACAGTAATTGTTTCGTCCTCATAAAATGAAGAGGGATTTACTGAAAACGTTCCTGTTTGAACTTGACAATAGCAATAGTTAAAACAAAATACTAATATGTAAAAGAAAATTTTTTTCATAAAATATAGAAAAGACCACTATAATATAGTGGTCTTTTCAAAAATAAACTAAAAAAATACAAAACCTATTCTATAACATAGGTGTTGCTATTACTATCAAATGTTATATCGTAAGTACCTGCAGTTACAGCAATATTTGCACCACCTGCTTCAAGGCTACCATCAGCACCGTCATCTCCCAAATTTACAGCCCATCCATCATCTTGTCTGAATTTGATTTCTCCATCACGAAGGCCAACTCCTTTTAACAAGAATACACCTTCGTTGCACGGATCTGGAAAAAATTTAGTATCAGCAGAACCACCGCCCCACTCAGCAACATCTCCACTTCCATCATCTTTTTGAATAGTTACTCCATTACCAACAATACCCCATATAGCTGATGTTACATTTTCGATAGAATAAGAATTTGAATTTAAATCAAGAGTAACTAAATAAGTACCTGCAGAGACAGGAATATTTGCACCACCTGGTTCAAGGCTACCATCAGCGCCGTCGTCTCCTAAATTTTCAGCCCATCCACCATCTTTTCTAAACTTCATTTCACCATCAAGAAGTGTAGCATAATTTTGATAAATTCCATCGGCAACTTGTAGAAGCTCAATATCATTGGTTGCTGCAAAACCTCTGTTAATTCCACCCCAACCATTAACTGCATCACCAACAAGTCCCCAGTTACTTTTAACAGGATCGTCACAACTGGCAAGATTTAGATATTCAACACTAAGAGATACTCCTGTTGATACAGTGCTAACTGAATTTGAACCATCGCTGGCTCCAGCATAAGCTGTCACTCTGAAATGAACGTCAAAAATGTCTCCTGGCATTACACCAGCATTATCAGCAATTGATAATATATCGCCAATTGGAATTGAGATATGATTATTTGATGTGTCACCAGATGACCAATCAGTTGTTGAAAAGTCCGAATTTAATGATCCATCTACAACATATACTATAGTTGAAGGTGCATTAAAATTTGGAATACTCCATACTAAACGTTCCAACATGTTGTTAGAAATTTGTGCGGCAATTTTGTAGCTGTCTTTAATCTCATTAACAAATTCTACCGCTTCACTTGGTTCTTGAGCAGTAAAAATCAAATAGTCTTCATTGTCGCATGAGCTTAATGTTAGAGTAGTCATTATTGCTACTAAGTATACTTTTAAATTTAATATTGTTTTCATGATTTCTGTATTAATAACCCTGGTTTTGTGTTAAATTTTTATTCACTAGTAAAATATCTACTGGAATTGGATAAATGCGTCTATGATCATCTGATGCTTTTCCAGTAGCTGCCCCTGCCTTAAAGGGCCATAGATAATTAGATGTAACAAACTGATTTGCGCGTACAAGGTCAGTTCTTCGTTGACCTTCCCAATACAACTCTCGCTGGCGCTCCTCTAAAACAAAGTCAACAGATAAATCTGAGGAACTAATTTGAGGCGCTCCAGATCTGTCTCTGAGTTCATTTATTTTATCAGTTGCATTTTGAGTGTTTCCACCAACTCTTGCAATTGCCTCAGCATAGTTCAAATAGACTTCAGCCAGTCTAATAATTGGAAGGTCTGTATCAGGATGGTCACCAGAAGAATCGCTTCCTGGATTTCCGTTAACATCTACATTTTTGAATTTTGCAACGGCATAACCTTCTTTAAAAGGTGGTATTTTAGCAATTTCATAGTTTTGACCATCTGTAAAAAATAGTGCTCTGCCATCAGACCATGAAATTGGTTCTCCACTAGCGTTTGATGAAGTAACAGAATAGCTAAACTTATCAACTAAACCTTTTGTAGTTCTTAGACCACCCCAACCGCCATTGATACCAAAATCTGCAGGGTTCATATTACCCCCAACTGGAGCATGGACCATAAATGTTGCACCTCCCCATGTTTGGGATTGCAAACCATCAAACTGGAGGACGAAAATGAATTCATTTTGAGCACCATTTGAATTATTGTCTGCTAAAAACAATTCGTCATATGCGCTTCCATTATTATTCCCATCATTTGTATTGATACTATAAGGAGTTGAACTCATCAAACTCTCAGCCTTTGCAATTACATCTGAGTAGCGAGCTTCTCCAGTATAAACTTCCGAATTTAGATATAGCCTTGTGAGAAGTGCAGATGCAGCATCTTTATCTACTCTTCCATAGTCAACTCCTCTAGAGTCAGACAACTTAGATTCTAAATCAAGAAGTTCAGTTTCAACAAACTGAAAAATTTCGCTTCTGCTAGCTTGAGAAGGTAACTCAAACTGAATTTCAGTTACAAGTGGAACATTTCCAAAAAGATCCATCAGCTGTAAATAAGCATAAGCTCTTATGAACCTTGCTTCGGAAATATAAAGATCTACATTAGAATCTTTATTTATCATCAGATTAGCATTTTCTATAAAAGAATTTGAAAACGAAACAACCTGAGAAAGCCTGAAATACATACACTTAACAAATTGGTTATCTGTACCCCAAGCCATTAGGTGAAGTTCTGGAAGTCCAGGATCTCCCCAGCCAACTACAGCATTATCTGTAGTTAGTTCATTGAGTTTAAATAAAACTCTGCTATACTGAGAGAAGCCTTCATCGATCACACTAGGGTCAATATCAGCTGCTCCAGCAGGTCCCTGTTGACCCGTTAGTGCTAATGAACCATAAACTTTTGCTAAAGCGCCTAATGCTTCTTCAGAATTTTGATAAACATCAACTTCTGTAAACAAATCAGGATCAATTGGATTCTGATTTAAATCATCATGACATGCCGTTAAAAATAAAATGGCAATACCGAATGTGTAAAAATTTATTTTTTTCATAACTAGATTTTAAAGATTTATATCCATTCCAAATGAAATTGTTTTTGAACGCGGGTAAAAATTGTTATCAATTCCTCCAAAAATTTCAGGATCAATTCCTGTATAATTTGTTATAACATGTGGGTTATCAAGAGAAAGATAAAATCTAACAGGTAATTTAAAGTCTCCATCCTCAAGACCAAATGTGTATCCCAAAGAAATATTATCAATTCTTAAAAATGAAGCATTTTCAACAAAATGATCACTTACTAAGCTCTGGTCATCAAAATTTAAGAAGCCAGTTTCTAAAAGACTTGCATTTTGATTATCAAGTCTACCAAGTTGGGTGGCAGCACTGTAATTTGCAATTGAAGATGCATTGTTATATATATAATTACCAATACTTGCTCGTCCTGAAATACTTAAATCTATGTCTTTGTAATTAATTGTTATGCTACTCCCCATATTGATATCAGCGAATGGGTCTTTGTAAAAGTATTTATCATCTTCATTTATAATACCATCGTCATTTAAATCAGCGAATGCACCTTCGATAGGTTTTCCTTCTGCATTATAAATCTGCTTATAAACATGAAAAGCAAATGGGGCCTTACCTTCTTGATGTCTTTGAATTGTACTACCAACTCCACCGGAGATTCCACCAACTCGCTGGTCATTATTTAACTCCGTAATTGTATTATCATTAAAAGATAAATTATATCTAATATTCATATTAAAATTATCTTTTTGAATAGGAATTACTTCAAAATCAACTTCAATGCCCTTATTTTCCATATTTCCTATGTTAGCAGAAATAGTAGATCCAAAATTTGTGAAAGGGTCAGTTACTGCAGTAGCAATTAAATCTTCTGTTTGTTTAATGTAGGCATTAAAACCAGCTTTTAATCGACCAGAAAATGCACTAAAATCTATTCCAGCATTTAATGTTTTTGCAACCTCCCACCTCAAATCTTTATTTATTGGGGCAGGACGATAAGTGTTATAGAACGAATTTCCAAATGAATAAGAAGCTTGATCATTTGAAATTTCATATCTAGTTAAGAAGTTATAATCACCTAAACCATTTACATTACCAAGTTCCCCGTATCCAATTCTGAGTTTTAGTTGGTCAATCACAGGGGAATTGATAAAACTTTCGTTATGAATATTCCAAGCTAAACCAAAAGAGGGAAAATATCCCCAACGATCATCAGGATTTAATTTTGAAGAAGCATCAGCTCGAAGTGTCATGGTCAATAACAATCTATCAGAAAAATCAAAGTTTGTGCGACCGAAATAGGAGATTAAAACATTTTTACTTTTATCAACAAACAAACGTGTTACAGAATTATCTTCATTAATTGATCCATCAGGGTTTAAAACCTCTTTATAGCTTGAGCTTGTGTTATCATATTCAAATGATTGGTATGAGTATCCGGATGTTAGTTCAAAATCAAAAAGAGATGATTCACTTTTGAAGTTAAAATAAGCTTCCATTATTTCATTCTTTGTTGAGTTTGAATAATCACTTCCACTTCCATTGAATCCAAGCTCATCTGTAGGAATTAATGGGTCAGTGTATGACCTGCCAATTCCTTCGGATTCATCAAAACCAAAGCTTAATGTAGCTGTAAGTTCATCAACAAAAGGAATTTCATAGTCAACTTTTGCATTTGCAATTATTCTTTCAACCTCTGAAGTGTCATCAGTAAGGTTCAAAAGCGCAAGGGGGTTCGTTGGGGAAAGAGATAATTTTCTTCCATTTGACATCCATGTGTAATACCCAGCATAAGGAGAACTGGAATCAAGAACAGGTTTTGTTGGATCAAACTGAACAGCGGAGCTAATTGCCCCACGATTGGCAAAATCATTTTCTGTTTCCTGAACTCTGGCTGAAAAACTCATACGAAATGTATCATCAAAAAATGAAGGTGAAAAATTAATCGAAGCAGTTGTTCTGTTAAATTCATCTCCAATTAAAATTCCTTCGTAATCAGATCTGCCCAAAGAAAATCTAACAGGCATACCATATAATTTTGAGTTAATCGATAAGTTTGTGTCAACACTTGATGACTCTTTATAAATCAAGCTTTGCCAATCTGTATTATGAGTCCCTAATCTAGAGATATAATCTGGGTCTTGAAGAGAAATTATTCCTTCTCTAAATTCATCAGCAGTTAATACATCGACAAAATCAACAGGTTTTGATACAGAACCTGTGTGGGTTAGAGAAATTTTAGTTTTTGATGATCTGGATTTTTTTGTTGTAATTAGTACAACTCCGTTAGCAGCTCTAGACCCATAAATTGCTGATGCTGAAGCATCTTTTAAAATACTTATTGATTCAATATCATTTGGATTGATTATGTTAAGAGCATTTCTAGATCCGCCAACTCCTCCAGAATCAATAGGAATTCCATCAACCACATACAAAGGATTTGAATTTAGGTTTAAAGAACCTGTTCCTCTGATCCTGATATTTGAGCCATCACCTGGAGCACCACCATTTGTGGTAACAGTAACCCCAGAAATTTTACCCTGGAGTAATTGTTGCGCGGAGGAGTTAGCAACCTGATTGAATTCGTCTGTTGTTAAATAATCTACAGCTCCAGTCAAATCTTTTCTTTGAGCACTACCATAGCCAATAATCACTACCTCATCAAGTTCCGAAGAACTTTCAATAAGGATTACGTCTACATTGCTGCTGCTAATTTTAATTATTTGAGTTTCAAACCCTAAATAAGAAAAAACTAATGATTGACCAATTTGAGCTTGAAGAGAATATTTACCATCAAAATCAGTAGAAACTCCATCTGTTGTACCCTGTATTACTACATTAACTGCCGGAAGAGCATTACCATCAATGTCAGTGACGGAACCAACTATATTCTCTTGACCTATTGAAACAAAGGAGCAGAATAAAGCTATAGTAATTAAAAATGTATTTAAGTACTTCATTTTGGTTTGTTTTAAGTTATTTTTGGTGCTAATACACACACTTCACAATAGCTAATTTATGTAAAGAAAATGTTAAGATAAACTGTATTAAAGCTTTAATTGACACTATAACGTTGTAGTTATTTACGAAAACGTTTGAGTGTTAAAAAATCATAATTATTTAAATTTTAAATATAATTTCTAGTTATACAAAAAAAATTTCTTTTTAAAAATGATAATTTAGCAATTATATGAAGCAAAAAATAACTTTAAAAAATATTGCTCAAGAGCTTAATGTTTCGATTTCAACCGTATCAAAAGCCCTAAAAGACAGCACTGAGATTGGAATAGAAACTAGGGAGAGAATCCAAGCATTTGCTAAGTTTTACAATTATCGCCCTAATAACATCGCACTCAGCTTAAAGCATAGGAAAACAAAAACAATAGGTGTTATTATTCCTGAAGTAGTTCATTATTTTTTTGCTCAAGTGATTGATGGAATTGAAAAGGTGGCTAGCGAAAAAGGATATAATGTTATTGTTGCCTTATCAAATGAGTCTCACGAAAAGGAGGTAATCAATATGGAGACTTTAGCTGATAGTTTGATTGATGGATTTATCCTTTCTTTATCAAAAGGGACAATGCAAAGTCAAGATTTTCACCACATCGATGAAGTCATGTTACAGGGCATGCCTGTCGTTCTTTTCGATAGGATCGCAGATCAAATTAGGTGTGATAAAGTTGTTGTTGATGATACCCAAGGGGCGAATCAAGCCGTGAAACATCTCATCGTTAAAGGTCGAAAAAATATTTTATTATTAACAACCCAAGACTATATCACTGTTGGTCGTTTGCGAACCCAAGGTTATATAAAGGCAATACTGGACGCTGGTTTGGTTTTGGATAATGACTTGATTATCAAAGTAGTTGACACCCATAACTCTAATGCAGCCCTACCTGCCTTGGAGGCACAGATTGAAAAAACCATTTCAAAATTCCCTCACATTGATGCCATATTTGCAGTAAATGAAATCTATGCAGCTGCCGCCTTGCGTGTTTTGCGTCAAGCGCACATACAAGTCCCAGACGAAATAGCAGTAGTTTGTTTTACAGATGGATTGATTTCAAAATTTTCTACACCAACCCTAACAACTGTTAGCCAACACAGTGAAGAAATTGGAAAAAAAGCAGCCGAAATCCTGATCAATCGTTTATGTTCTGATGATAATGAAGCCCTACCAAAAACAGAAGTCATTAAATGTACAGTTGTAGAACGAGAATCGACATAACTTGTTATTTTAAAAAAATCATTTATTTTTGTTGTATCAAAGCTAAACAAACACTTCACTTTTATTATAGTTTTGATAAGCACAGCTTGTCATAATTTTAAAAATTATGAAAAAGCATTCACTTGGTTTCTGGAATATCTGGAACATGAGCTTCGGTTTTTTAGGAATTCAGTTTGGGTTTGCTCTCCAGGGTGCATTTATGTCAAGAATATTCCAAACACTTGGCGCAACAAAAGACGAGATTCCTTTATTGTGGATCGCTGCACCATTGACAGGGCTAATTGTTCAGCCCATTGTTGGATATCTCTCTGATCGCACATGGCACTCTCGCTTTGGTAGAAGAAGACCTTATTTTTTGATTGGAGCAATTCTTAGTTCAATTGCTTTATTTTTTGTTCCTCATTCTCCTTATTTGTGGGTAGCTGTAGGATTTTTATGGATTCTAGATGCTTCCATCAATATCAGTATGGAGCCGTTTAGGGCATTGGTTGCCGATAAACTTCCAGGTCATCAGCGTTCGTATGGTTTCATGACCCAAACTTTGATAATCGGCATCGGAACTTGGGCTGCCAGTAATCTTCCTTGGGTTGTGTCACAACTAGGTGTGAGTGATGCTGCAGCTCCTTACACAGTACCCATGTCTGTCAAAGTAGCATTTGCTGTTGGCGCTTTTGTTTTCCTTTTCAGTATTCTGTATACAGTTTTCACAACCAGTGAATACCCACCTGAAGACCTCGACTATTTTAAGGAAAAGAATAAATCAACTCGACTGTTACCTGAAATATGGGACAATATTATCCACATGCCTCAAACGATGAAGAAGTTGGGCATCGTACAGTTTTTTAGCTGGTTTGCATTTTTCACAATGTGGAGTATGGCCAATCCCGCACTTACGGAGCATGTTTATCAAGCACCAGCACCCATTGAAGGGAATTATAATTTATCCGATGAATCGGCCATGGCAACATTTGAAAACCAAAATATTGCCTTTCAGAAAGCATCTAACCTAGTTGGATCAAAAATGGGAATTTATGGACTTTCGTCCATGGCATTTGCTTTGATTCTTACGCTCTACACTTCTAAAAGGACTATACATCGTAAGTTTTTGCATATGGGCTTCTTAACAATTGGGGGTATAGGCTTTTTGGGGATGTATTTTTTTCCTGAGCCAAACCTCTTAGGGGGTTGTTTTGCGTGTGTTGGGATTGCTTGGGGCAGCATACTCTCAATGCCCTATGCCATGCTTTCCAGTTCAGTCGATCCAGAAAAAATGGGCATCACAATGGGCATATTCAATATTTTTATTGTATTGCCACAAATTGTTGCAGCATTGGGAGGGGTGATTTTCTTTCAAGAACTTTTGGGTCCCGAACCAATATATGCTATGGTTGTAGCAGGAATTTCTTTACTCCTTTCAGCTAGCGCAACATTACTTATCACTAATAAAAAAGCAATAAGATATCAACCAATATGATGGGATTTATTTTTGATTTGGATGGTGTAATTGTAGATACTGCTCGCTTTCATTACAAGGCTTGGCGCGCATTAGCCGAAGAGTGGGGATATGCACTCAGCCATAAAGACAATGAGCAATTGAAGGGCGTCAGTCGGATGAACTCTATTCGAAAAATTTCTGAATGGGCAAAGGTAGATTTGCCACAAGATGAATTGGAGAGAATGGCCGACATCAAAAACGAATATTATCTGAACCTATGTGACTCACTGGGAATACAGGACGTTCTTCCAGGTGTGTTGCTGACCATTAAGCAATGTGTAGATCGAGGAATCAAAATTGGTGTTGGATCGGCGAGTAAGAATGCAAAAATTGTATTGAACAAATTGGGCATACACCATTTGTTTGACACTGTAGTTGATGGCACAATGGTTCAATACTCGAAACCCAATCCAGAAGTTTTTCTGCAAGCAGCCAACAACCTAAACGTACCAACCCATCTGAGTGTAGTATTTGAGGACGCCCAAGCAGGCATAGAGGCAGCAAAAAGCGCAGGTATGTTTGCTGTTGGGGTTGGCTTTGATTTGTTGAGATCCTGCGACAAACAAATCAAAAGCTTTAAAAATTTTGATCTCGACGATTTTATCAATGAAGTGCAAATGGTAAAAAAATGAAACAACAGTTTATACAACCCAATGAGTGGAAAATCATTGAAGAGGGTTTTGACCCCGATCGTGTCAAATCATCTGAAAGTATATTTAGTTTGGGTAATGGTGCGATGGGTCATCGTGCAAATTTCGAAGAACAATATACTGGTCCGAGCTTTCAAGGGAGTTATGTCGCTGGGGTTTATTATCCAGACAAAACACGTGTTGGGTGGTGGAAAAATGGATACCCAGACTATTTTGCCAAGGTTTTAAATGCTCCAAATTGGATAGGCATTGATGTGCTAGTGAATGGTGAACCTTTAGACCTCAACACTGCAACAATTCACAGTTTTACAAGAGTGCTTGATATGCATGCTGGGGTTTATACAAGAGAGGTTGTACTCACAACCCCCAATGGAGTCAAACTTAAAATTAAAGCTGTTCGTTTTCTTGCGATGTTTCAGCAAGAATTGGGTTGTATCAAATACAGCATCCAGCTTTACGAGCAGGGTGCTGAACTAACGGTTTCACCTTATGTGGATGGACATATAAAAAACCTAGACAGCAACTGGGATGATCCTTTTTGGGAACTAAAAGACCAGCAATGCGATGGTAATTTTGCATACCTTCAGTCCAAAACATTTAAATCTAACTTCGACGTAATTTCGTATCAAGCAGTATCTTTTTCCATTGATGGGAAGCAAACAAAAGACTTCTCCTGCAAACAAAATGACGGATACACTTCCTTCGTGTGCCAAACAGACTTGTTACCCAATCAAGCCTTGGAAGTTGAGAAAATGGGAGGTTATTGCTCTTCACTTCAACAGCCTGTCGATATGCTTGCTGGCCATGTTCAAAACATTGCCTTGGCGTCACTCGACAAAGGTTTTGACGCCTTGCTAAAAGCACAAAAATCATCTTGGGAGACTGTTTGGAAAACAGCAGATATTAACATTGGAGGAGATACAAGAGCACAGCAGGGGATACGTTTTAATATATTTCACCTCAACCAAACGTATACGGGAAAAAATCCGAAGCTAAACATTGGACCAAAAGGGTTTACTGGAGAAAAGTATGGCGGTAGTACCTATTGGGATACAGAGGCCTATTGCTTTCCATTTTACATGGCAACAAAAAATGAATCTGTAGCAGAGAATTTATTGCATTACAGGTATAATCATTTGGAAAAGGCTATTGAAAATGCAGGAAAATTAGGTTTTAACACTGGAGCAGCCTTGTATCCAATGGTCACTATGAATGGCGAAGAATGCCATAATGAGTGGGAAATTACATTTGAAGAAATTCACAGAAACGCTGCTATTGCCTACGCTATTTTTAGATTTGAGGCTTACACTGGCAACAAAGACTATGTAGTAAATAATGGAATCGATGTACTAGTTGGGATCGCACGATTTTGGTCGCAACGCATGAGTTTTTCGCAAGATAAAAAGCAGTATGTTATCTTAGGAGTCACAGGACCAAATGAGTACGAAAATAACGTCAATAACAACTGGTATACCAACTATGCAGCCAAATGGTGTTTAGAATACACAAAAACAAGATTGTCAATAATAGCAAACGAATCACCAGAAAAGTATTCCAAAATCTTCAAAAGACTATCGTTGACAAATTCAGAGCTTGAACAATGGAAAGAAAAAGCAGACCATGTCTTTTTGCCTTATGATTCCAAGCACGATATTTTTCTGCAACAAGATGGGTTTTTAGATAAAGAATTAACAGATATATCGTTGATTCCCACAGATCAGCGTCCAATCAACCAGCACTGGTCATGGGACAGAATTCTACGTTCTCCCTACATCAAACAAGCAGATGTACTGCAGGGTTTTTACTTTTTTGAAGACGATTTCTCTAAAGGTCAACTCCAAAAGAACTTTGATTTTTACGAGCCCTTTACAGTGCATGAGTCATCACTTTCACCATCTGTTCACGCTGTACTAGCTGCTAAACTCGGCAGAGTCGAACAAGCCTATAATTTTTATTTGCGAACCTCGCGATTAGATCTGGATGACTATAACGCAGAGGTCAAAGATGGGCTACATATAACCTCGATGGCAGGAACCTGGTTAAGTGTAGTTGAAGGCTTTGGTGGTATGCGCGTTAAAAATAATGCAGTTCATTTTGAACCTCAACTTCCAAAAGCTTGGAAATCACTTTCTTTTAAAATTAATTTTAGAGGAAGTATTTTGGAACTTTTTGTTTCTGAATCTGAATCTAAAGTGACCTTGCGCGAGGGGCAGCCAGTAGCTGTATATTTAAATGGATCAGCCATTTCATTCGACCAAAATAAAGTCCTCACCTAAATCTTTTTTATGAAAAAAATACTTATTCTTTTCATGACGCTTAACTTATCGGCGCAAGTCACAAAAGTGGAACCTCCATTTTGGTGGGAAGGAATGAAAAACCCCTCACTGATGATCACACTATATGGCGACAATCTTCATCAATATGATGTCAATTCAGACAGCATAAAGATTGTTGATGTTGTTCGATTAAACAATCCAAATTACCTGTTCGTATATGTAGACCTAGCCCCATTATCTGCTGATAATTATACATTGAATTTGGTTCATCCCAACAAATCAGAGATAGAAATACCATATCAGCTAAAAAGTCGTAGGGATGGTTCGGCACTTCGACCAGGATATGACAGCTCAGATTTCATATATCTCATTATGCCAGATAGATTTGCAAATGGCGATCCAACCAACGATTCACACCCTGATCTGAAAGAACAAGCCAATCGCAGCGATCCATGGGGAAGACATGGAGGTGATTTGCAAGGAATTATCGACAACCTCGATTATATAGAAGAATTGGGTGTCACTGCTATTTGGAATACCCCCGTTTTGGAGGATGATGACCCAAAAGGTTCCTATCATATGTATGCTGCAAGTGACGTGTATCAAATAGATAGGCGTTTTGGGTCAAACGAAAAATACAAGGAACTTTCGAAAGAACTTAAAAAACGCAACATGAAGCTCATTAAAGATTATGTCGTTAATCACTGGAGCTTGGAGCACTATATGATAAAAGACCTTCCTTCAAATGATTGGATTAATCAATGGTATGAATTTACACCCTCAAGCCATGCCAAAGAAATTTTCTCTGATCCTTATGCTGCAGAAGTTGATCTCAAACACTTGGTAAATGGTTGGTTTGTTGAAAGCATGCCTGATTTGAATCAAAAGCATCCGCAATTACTAAAATACCTTACTCAAAATGCAATTTGGTGGATAGAGTTTGCCGATCTTTCAGGACTAAGGGTGGATACCTATCCATACAATTTTCGAGATGAGGTTACGATGTGGGCTAAGGCCATCATGGACGAATACCCAAACTTTAGCATCGTTGCTGAAAGCTGGGTGATAAATCCCATTCATTTGTCATACTGGCAAAAGGATAGCCCCATTGCTGCGATGAGTGGATTTAATTCTCATGTAACCCATGTCAAAGATTTTTCTTTGTTTGCCGCTGTTCACGAATTTTTTGAAAAAAAAACACCTTGGTGGGATCAGAAAA
>MDTD01180945.1_pt1 | contig 14319 bp, 13 predicted proteins | sample 811221 | NCBI WGS metagenome assembly MDTD01 (sample SAMN05326646, study PRJNA326480) | marine metagenome | isolation source: seawater | place: Pacific Ocean: South West | collected 2011
AATAGGAGATGCAAAATTTTTGTACAAATGGAATGAAGATCACTCCTTTTTAAAAAGAAATGTAGATATTCATGATGTTGGTAATTCTGCTCTCTACTTACTAAGTAATTTGGCAGCGGGCGTAACTGGTGAAATTCATTATGTAGATGCTGGATATAACAAAATGGGAATGCCTGATCCTAAAAATATGATTTAGGCGGAAGCCTGTTTCATTGAAAGTTTAACTTTACCTCTATCAAATCCAACAACTTTTACTGAAACTTCATCACCCTCTTTAACTACATCACCTACTTTTGCAACTCGTTTATCAGCTAACTCTGAAATATGTACAAGTCCATCCTGCTTTCCTAAAAAATTTACAAAAGCTCCAAACTCCATAATTTTTACAACTTTACCTTTATAAATTTTTCCCATTTCAGGTTTGGCGATAAGATTTCTAATAAATTCGATGGCTTTATTTCTTGAAGACTCATCTGGGGCAGCAACTGTTACTTCACCGGTATCCTTTACGTCGACTTTAGCTCCAGATGTTTCGACAATCTCTCTAATTGTTGCTCCGCCTTTACCAATTACAGTAGCGATATCTTTTTTATCAACTTTAATTGTTTCTATTTTTGGAGTGTGTTTTGAAAACTCTTTTCTGGAAGTCTTTATAGCTTTATTCATCTCATTTAGAATATTTTCTCTCCCACTTTTTGCTTGTTCTAAAGCTTTTTCCATAATCTCAAATGTAATACCGGTAATTTTGATATCCATCTGCAGTGAGGTGATACCATTTTTTGTGCCAGCTACCTTGAAATCCATATCTCCTAAATGATCTTCATCGCCTAAAATATCTGAGAGTACTGAAAAATCATCTCCCTCTTTTATCAATCCCATCGCAATTCCGGCCACTGGCTCTTTAATTGGAACACCCGCATCCATTAATGACAAAGAAGTTCCACAAACTGTTGCCATGGATGAGGATCCATTGGACTCAGTTATCTCTGAAACTACTCTTAAAGTATATGGAAAATTTTCTTTAGATGGTAAAGATGAATTTATTGCTCTCCAAGCTAGTTTACCGTGACCAATTTCTCTTCTACCTGTTCCTATTCTTCCACATTCTCCTACAGAAAAAGGAGGAAAATTATAGTGTAACATGAAATTTGATCTTTGCATTCCCTCTAAACTTTCTAATCTTTGTTCGTCGTCTGACATACCTAGTGTGGTAACTACAAGAGCTTGCGTTTCACCTCTAGTAAAAAGAGCTGAACCATGAGTTCTTGGTAAAACTCCAACTTCACATTTTATTTGTCTCACATCAGCTAAACCTCTACCGTCTATTCTTTTTTTATCTTTTAATATTGCTGTTCTCACTATATCTTTTTCTAGAGATTTGAGTTGTGACATTACTTGATTTTCTGTAATAGACTCATCATCCACGAACATTTCTTTACACTGAGCCTCGATATCTGAGATAGCCGTAGATCTTTTTTTCTTATCTATCTCTTTAAAAGCTATTCTTAAACCACTCTCAAATTTTTCGGCAATTTTCTTTTTTACTCCAGAATGATCTACTTGTTCAACTTCCCACTTAGGTTTTCCAGATTTTTTTGCTAATTTTTCAATTGCTTCAATTATTGGAATAAAATTTTCGTGGCCAAATTTTACCGCATCTAACATTATCTTTTCCGATAAACCTGAAGTTTCTGACTCTACCATCAAAACTGCATCTTTTGTGCCAGCTACTACTAAGTCTAACTTAGAATCTTTTAATTCTTCTACTGAAGGATTTAATAAAAATTTTCCATCTTTGTATCCAACTCTACTTGCAGCTATCGGTCCTAAAAATGGTAATCCAGATATAGCTAAAGCAGCTGAAGAAGCAATTATTGATAAAATATCTGGTTGATTATTACCATCATATGATAATACGGTGGGTAAAACTTGAACTTCGTTCATGAATCCCGAAGGAAATAATGGTCTGATAGGTCTATCTATCAGCCTAGAAATCAAAGTTTCAGACTCCGTTGGTCGCGCTTCTCGTTTGAAATATCCGCCGGGTATTTTTCCAGCTGCATAATATTTTTCTTGATAATTGACTGATAAAGGAAAATAGTCTTGACCCTCTGCAACTTTTTTTGCCCCTACTGCCGTTGCAATTACAACTGTTTCGCCCATAGAAGCTATAATTGCTCCATCAGCTTGTCGGGCAATTTTTCCTGTCTCCAAAACTAACTTATTTTCATTAATTAATAATTCCTCTTTATGTATTTTAAACATTACTTCCTTAAGTTTAGTTGTTTGATAACTTTTTGGTAAGACACAACATTTTTCTTTTTAAGGTATGAAAGAAGTTTTTTTCTTTTGTTAACTGATTTTGTTAAACCCAAAGATGAATGTTTATCTTTTTTAAATTTTTTAAAGTGTTCAGATAATTTGCTTATTTTATCTGTTAACAATCCAATCTGTATCTCTGCTGATCCAACATCTTTACTATGTTTTGCCAGCAATTTAATTGTATCTTTTTTTTTCTTTATCATTAATTTTATTTTTCTTTATAATTCTCTCAATCTTTTCAGCATATTCAAATGAGTTATCTTCTATAAAAGTGAGTTTAGGAAGAAACTTAATATCTAGCCTTTTAGACAGAGCTTTTCTAACAAGATGTGAGTTCTCCGTCAAGATTTTTACTGTTTCCTTGGTGTCTATCCCTCCTAATGGAATTACATATACTCTTGCGGTTTTTAAGTCAGGAGTCATTCTAACCTCAGTAACCGTTATAAGTTTTGAATTAATAGATGCTAATTTAGCCTCATTTCTTATAAATAATTCTCCTAAATTCTGTTTAACTAACTCTCCAACTCTTAATTGTCTTTGGCTGAAAGATTTTTGTGAATTATGGTTATTCATATTAGATTGATCTTTGTATTTTTTCTGAAAGGTAAGATTCAATTACATCTTTTTCTTTAAAATCTATAAAATCTTTTATGCTAATTCCACATTCTAACCCTGTCCCTACTTCTTTGACTTGATTTTTTTCTCTAAAAATTGAGAGAATCTCTCCATTAAAAACTACAATACCATCTCGAATTATTCTTGCTTTTGATTTACTTTTTATCTCTCCACTAATCACTTTTGAACCAGCAATTTTACCTGCATTTGAAACTTTAAAGATTTGTTTAATTTCTGCACTACCTAAGATGGTCTCTTTTATATCTGGTTCTAGCAAACCTGAAAGAGATTTTTCAACATAATCAAGCGCTTCGTAAATAATATTAAAAAACTTAATTTCTATTTTTTGATTTTCAGCCATTTTTTTAGCTTCACGATTTGGCTTTACGTTGAAACCTATTAAAATAGCATTTGAAGCTTTTGCTAAAGCCACATCTGTTTCATTAACCATCCCTATATCTGATAAAATTATATTTGCTTTCACCTCGTTATGTTCAATTTTATCTATAGCCATTTTTAGTGCCTCGCTCGAGCCTTGAACATCAGATTTAATAATTATGTTTAATTCCTCTTTTTCTTTTTTATCTTCAAAAAGTGTTCTCCTATCTTTTGAAAGAGCGGGATTATTATTGCTATTATTTTTTCTAAATTCTGACATTTTCTTAGCCTCATCCTCACTGTCAGTTACAAAAAATTCTGCTCCAGCATATGCTGAACTGTTCATTCCTAAAATTTCAACTGGCATAGACGGCAAAGCAACCTCAATATTTTTTCCCTCATAATTAATCATTGCCCTTATTTTCCCCCATGTGTCACCGCATACAAAAAAATCTCCTTTTTTGAGTTTACCGTTACTGATTAATATTGTTGAAACTGGTCCTTTGCCTTTGTCTATTTTAGACTCTATAACAACACCCCTAGCTGTATCGCTGTAGGATGCTTTTAAGTCAAGAATATCAGCTTGAAGCAATATATTTTCCTTCAACTTTTCTAAATTTGTTTTTTTAAGTGCTGAAACCTCAACAAATAGCGTGTCACCACTCAAATCTTCTGCTACCAACTCGTATTGCATCATTTCATTTTTTATTTTGCTGATATTTTTTTCTGGTAAATCACATTTATTTATTGCAACAATAATAGGCACATTTGCCGCTTTAGCATGTTTAATTGCTTCGACTGTCTGCGGTTTTATTCCATCGTCAGCAGCCACTACCAAAATCACAATATCAGTAATTTTAGAGCCCCTAGCTCGCATTTCTGTAAAAGCTGCGTGACCAGGTGTGTCAATAAAAGTTATGATTTTTTTATCTTTACTCTGAACTTGGTAGGCCCCGATATGTTGTGTTATACCACCGTGCTCACCAGAAACCACATCGCTGTCACGGAGTGAGTCTAAAAGAGATGTTTTTCCATGATCCACGTGTCCCATAATTGTTACTACTGGTGGTCTTGATTTAACATCTCCACTAAATTTTTCTTTGACTTTTCCTATTTCAATAGAAGGTGTGTCATCTAAAATTGCTTTGTGTCCAAATTCTTTTACAATATATTCGGCTGTATCTTTATCAATATTATGGTTTATCGTAGCTACAACTTTCATATTAAATAAAAATTTAATAATCTCGCTAGACTTTTCTGCCATTCTGTTGGAGAGTTCCTGTATGGTAATTTGCTCAGGAATTTTTACTTCTCTTATTACTTTTTTGAATTCTTTTTTATCTTCGGTTTCAGGCTTATTTTTTTTCTCTTTTAGTCTCGCTCTTTTTACTGAGGCTAAGCTTCTTTGTTTAATTTCTATTTCTTCAACATTTAGAGCTCTTGAGACTGTTAATTTGAAATCTCTTTTATCTACGGGGCCTTTTAACTTAAGTTTACTTTTTCCAGCAGGTTTATTATCTTTTTTTATAAAATCTTTTGTTGCCTGTTGCTCAACAAATTTTCGTGCAAAATTTTTCTTTTTGGTTTCTTGATTTGAGTCTGCAAGTTGAGAGTTTGCTCCTCTGTTAAATGTCTTATTGCTCCTAAAAGTCTTTTTTTTATTTTCTACTGAGAAAGATTTTTTACCAGCGGTAGAAATTGAACTTGTATCTATTTTCTTTTTAAGACTAGATGAAATTGTAAGTGTTTTTTTTTTATTTTTGTCCATAACATTATTTGTAAGCTATCTCCCTAGCTGTCATAATAAGTTCGTCTGCTTCTTTTCTTGAGAGAGAAAACTCTTCTAAGTAACCCTCGATTCTAATTTTTTTTCCCTTTATCTCGTCAAATCCACCAATTAATTCATCTGAGGATAAATCGGCAAAATCACTTAATTTTTTTATATTCTTTTGACCTAGTATAACCAACATTCCTTGTGTCATTCCTTTCAAATTGATTAATTGTTCCTCCACACCTAATTGTTTAAGTTTTAAAGAAACTGCCTCTTTTTCTTTTATTAAATTCTCTTTTGATCTGTTTATTAGTTCCTCTGCAGTCTCATGATCTATTGCGTCAATTTTAGAAATATTTTCTGAACTAGAGTTTGCAATCTCTTCTATAGACGTAAATCCTTCGGAAACTAAAAGTTGTCCCAGAGTTTCGTCTACTTCCAAATTTTTAATTAGAGTTTCTGTTCTATCTTTAAATTCTGCCTGTCTCCTTTCAGAATCCTCTTTATCAGTTAATATATCTATTTCAAAATTTGTGAGTTTTGACGCCAATCTAACATTTTGGCCTCTTCTCCCAATAGCTTTGCTTAAATTCTCTTCAGAAAGAATTATGTCTATTCTTTTATTATCTTGATCTATTAAAACTTTTTGAATTTCTGCAGGAGATAGTGACTCTGAAATCAGAGTCGGTAGATCTTCTGTCCACTTTATAATATCAATTTTTTCTCCATGAAGTTCATTTACAATAGTTTGAACTCTGCTACCTCTCATACCAACACAAGCACCGACTGGATCAATGGAAGAGTCTTGAGAATGAACACAAATCTTTGCTCTGCTTCCTGGATCGCGAGCTACTGACTTAATTTCTATCGTACCTTCGTATATTTCTGGCACTTCTTGAAAAAATAGTCTCGCCAAGAATTGAGGATGAGCTCTTGACAAAAAAATTTGATGGCCTTTAATCTCTTTTTTTACCTCGTAGCAATAAGCTTTCACTCGATCTCCTGTTTTTAGAATTTCTCTCGGTATAAGTTCATCTTTTTTAATTACCCCTTCAGCTTTGCCTAAATCAACTATGACATTACCATATTCAAGTCTTTTAATTATTCCGCTTAAAATTTGTCCTTGTTTATCTATAAAATCTTCATATTGTCTATTTTTTTCTGCTTCTCTTACTCTAATGCTGATGACTTGCTTGGCACTTTGGGCTGCTATTCTTCCAAAATCAATTTGAGGTAGTTCTTCGTAAATTTTTTCGCCTACTTTAATATTTTGATAGTTTTTATTTAATTTTTTAATATCACTTATTGTTATCTCTCTAGCAGGATCTGCGACGGTTTCTACAACTTCTAAAACTTTATGAATTTTTATATCTCCACTTTCCCTGTCAATTTTAACTTCAATGTTGTTATCATTTCCAAACTTGGTTAAAGCTGCTTTCTGAATAGCGCTCTCCATTGAACCAATAACTAATTCCTTGTCTATAGATTTTTCATTAGCTACTGCTTCTACTATTCTTAACAATTCAAGTTTATCTAAACCTCTATTTAACATATTGTTTGCTCCTAAAAAAAAATGGGCAAGTGCCCATTTTGAAAATTCAATAATTTAGCTTATATTTATGAGAAATTTGTGGTTTTTTCAAGATTACAATTTAAATAAATTAACTTTATCAGTTTTTTCCCAAGAAAATTCACCTTTATTCGTAGGTTTCCTGCCAAAGTGTCCGTAGGCAGAGGTAGTTTCATAAATAGGATTATTTAAACCTAGCATCTCTCTAATGCCTCTAGGAGATAGATCAAAATTTTGATTTATTATTTTTTTTACTTCTTCAACTTTGTTCTCATCTCCATCACCAAGTCTAACAAATATTGATAGTGGTTTCGATACACCAATAGCATATGCTAGTTGAATTAAGCATTTTTCTGAAACTCCTGCTGATACAATATTTTTTGCTAAATATCTCGAGGCATATGCTGCAGACCTGTCAACTTTAGTTGGATCTTTTCCCGAAAAAGCACCACCTCCATGTGGAGCTGCCCCGCCATAAGTGTCAACTATAATTTTTCTTCCAGTTAATCCAGTATCTCCGTCTGGTCCTCCAATTATAAATTGACCAGTTGGGTTAATATAAATTTCTTTGGTGTCTAGACTATCTAAATATTTTTCAGGAATAGATTTTTTTATATAAGGTATAATTAACTCTCTCACTTTTTCTTGATTTAATTCTTTAGAGTGTTGTGTTGAGACAACAACAGAAGTTACTTTAACAGGTTTATTTTTTTCATATAACATCGTTACTTGACTTTTAGAGTCCGGTTCAATTCCTTTTAGTGTACCGTTTTTTCTATCCACCGCCATTAATCTTAAAATTTTGTGAGAGAAATGAATTGGCGCAGGCATTAATTCTTCTGTTTCAGTGCACGCATACCCAAACATTATGCCTTGGTCTCCTGCTCCTTCATCTTTATTTTCTTTTGAATCTACTCCCATTGCAATATCTGCAGATTGTTCATGAAGGAAAGTCTCAATATCTGCTGTTTTCCAACTGAAGCCGTCTTGGTCATACCCAATATCTTTAATACAAGATCTTACCTTTTCTATTAAATCTTCTTTACTAATTTTTGGACCCCTGGTTTCTCCTGCTAAAACAACTTTATTGGTAGTCGTCAAAGTCTCACATGCAACTCTAGAAAATGGATCTTTGGATAAATAAGAGTCAACTACCATATCAGATATTCTGTCGCAGACTTTGTCCGGGTGACCTTCTGATACTGACTCGCTTGTAAATAAATAATTATTATTTCGCATTATTTCTTTTATAAATGTTAAAAATAAAAATATATGTAATTAAAAGAATAAAGAATATCAAATCATTTTTATTTCTATATTTGCTTTCTATTAATGGTACTTCAAGCTCTATATTACCAGCTTCACTAAGGCCAAGTTTTTTTATAACTTGACCTTTATTGTTTATAATAGCACTAATTCCTTTATTTGTTGATCTAACAAGAAACGAATTATGTTCTATAGCTCGAAAAATTGATTTTGCAAAATGTTGATAAGGTCCAATAGAGTCACCAAACCAACCGTCTTCTGAAATATTGATAAGCAAATTAGTATCTTGATGGGATTTTTGAACCATTTCAGTAAAAATAATTTCATAACAAATAAGTGGCAGAATACTAAGATTGTTAATTTTTAAATTTTTTTGATTATCACCTTTTAAAAATGAGCCATGTCCTTCTGTAATTTTTTTAAGACCAAAAAAATTTAACATTTTCTCAAAAGGTAAAAATTCGCCAAATGGGACTAGCTTTTGTTTCCTGTATTCTCCTAATATCTCTAAATCATTATTTACAATAATCAAGCTATTATAAAATCCTTTTTTGGCTTCATCGTACCTATTAATCCCAAAAATCAAATTATGATTTTCGTTAAAACTTTTAGAAAAATTTTCTTTAAATGTTAAAATTTCTTTAAAACTATATCCGCTAAAAACACCCTCCGGCCATATAAAAATTGTTTTTAGATTTTGGTCTGGATCGCTATACCTAATAAGTTTTTTCAATCTTTTTTCAATTTCTTTTTTATCTAAATCGTATTCTAATTTAAAATTCGGCGAAATTACTTTCACATACATTTTATTTTCAATTAATGGAATAATGTCTTTATTTTGATTTATCGAATAATTTCCAAAAATGTAAAAGCTAAATATTGTTAGCGCACTTAAAATTAAGTAAGTAAGTTTTTTAATTTTTGTTATTTTAAGAAAAAGAATTACAGGTATCATAAAAAAAGTTATAGAGAGAGTGTTGAAAGCAAAAAGACCAATTTTATTTAAAATTTGAAGTATTTCTAAATTCCAGGAGAAACTATAAGCCCATATGTTCCATGGGAAACCAGTTAGTATTTTAGCCCTTAAATAGTCGGAAAAAGCCAAGATTCCTGAGAAAAGGAAAATAGAACCTATGTTAAAGTTAATAAAAGGACCAACAACCAGGAATGCAAATGAAAAAAATAAACTTAAAAATAATGGAATTAAAATTAGTGCAAATGGAATTAAATATTTAAAACTTTCATCAAAAGTTAATGAGTTAGTAATCCAATGTATTCCACCAATATAAAAACCAAAACCAAAAGATGTACCAAATAAAAATAGATTCTTTTTAAAGGGTCTTTTTCTGTAAATACCTTTTGATTTTTTTTTTATATAGATAATCAGATAAAAACTGAGGGGTAATACAAAAAAATTAATTAAAATATAATTAAATGGCTGGAATGATAAAACCGTTAATAACCCAATAAATAAAGGAACTAAAAAAAGTGTAATAAGACGATTTTCTAAAAATTTTTCAATCATTAGTCTAGATATGAAAGAAATTTTTTTTCAATTCTCAACATATTTTTAAAATCTTTATTCTTTATATGATCATACCCAAAAAGATGCAGTAATCCGTGTATCCAGGTTTTATTAAATTCTAATTTAAAACTTATTTTATCCTTTTTATTTCTGATTTTGTTCAGATTTACAATTATATCACCTAGATAAATTTCTTTTTCAGTTTTGAGTTTAAATTTTAATTCTTTTTTATTATAAAAAGGAAATGATAAAACATCCGTAGTTTTATTTTTTTTTCTAAATTTTTTGTTTAATTTTTTTATCTCATTATCATCCGAAAGGTATAATGTGCAAAATAGTTCGATGTTTTTAAATTTTTTGAATCTTTTATTTAAATTTTTTATTTTTTTTTGAACAAAATTTTTAGGATTTTTTATGTAAAAACTCCATTTTTTATTATTAGAAATTGTATTAATCTTTATCATCAGCGCTTTTTTTTTGATAAGCCCTAATAATTTTTGAAACAAGCGGATGTCTTACAACATCTTTGTGATCAAATTCAATAATTTTTATTTCTTTTAAATGTTTGAGAATATTCTTTGATTTAATAAGACCCGACGCAGATTTATTAATCAAATCTATTTGAGACGGATCTCCATTAACAACCAGTTTTGAATTTTCACCAATCCGAGTTAAAAACATTTTAATTTGTGTCTCTGTCGCATTTTGGGCTTCATCTAGAATAGCAAAACAATTTTTTAAAGTTCTTCCACGCATAAACGCAAGAGGTGCAATTTCAATTTCGCCAGATTCTATTTTTTTATCAATTTTATCTGCTCCAAATAATTCATATAATGCATCATATAAAGGTCTTAAATATGGATCTACTTTCTCCTTCATATCTCCTGGCAGAAAACCTAATTTTTCTCCAGCCTCTACGGCCGGCCTTGATAAAATGACTCTTTCAATTTTTTTTTCCAACAACATTGAAACTCCTACCGAAACAGCCAAAAAACTTTTACCAGTACCGGCAGGACCCAAAGACATCACAATATCGTTCTCTTTTAATGCTGTAATATAATCAGATTGTTTTTCTGATCTTGCAATTACTGACTTTCTAGGAGTTTTTATTAATTGTTTAAAAGATTTAACGTTAGATTTCTCTAATTCAATATTTTTTTTCACTGATAGCAATATATCCTCTTTTTCAATAATATTTGTTAAAAGATATTTATTTACTAAAAATTTTATTGCTACACAAAAAGCTTTAATATTACCTTCTTTTCCTTTGCAGGTAATTGAATTCCCCCTAAAAAATATGTTTGTAAAAGTTAATTTTGATAGATCCTTTAAGTTTTGATCAAACTGTCCTACAATTGTTATCAACATTTCATTATCAGTGATCTGTAAATTGACTGTTTCGTGATCAATTTTCTTTATTATTAACTTCTGACTTAATGTACTTATTTCAGACATAGCTATGCAGCAAAATTATTTTTATTAAACTTATAATTTATTTCACCAAATAAGGTATTTCGATTAACACTTGTAATTTTGACTTCTTTAATTTTCCCTATAATATTTTCATGAGACTTTACTATTACAGAATTTGAGAATTCATCTCTCCCAAAAAATTCATTTTTCGAATTAGTTCTATTTTCAAATAATACAAGTGACTTTTGTTTTATAAGATTATGTCTATACTTTAATTTTATTCCATCAGCTATTTTCTGAAATATCTCTAACCTATGTTTAGATATACTCATATCAATTTTTTTAATTTTTGCAGCTGGTGTTCCTGGTCTTGGACTGTAAATAAATGAATAAGTGTTAATAAAGTTCACCTTTTTTAGTAATTTTAAAGTCTCTTCAAAATCATTGTCAGTTTCTCCAGGATAACCAATGATAAAATCGCTTGAAAATTTTATTGATGGATTTATTTTTTTTAACCTATCGATTAGATCTAGATAATCTTCAACACTATGTTTTCTATTCATAAGATTTAATATTTTGTTTGACCCGCTTTGAACTGGTAAATGAATGAGTGGCATTAATTTTTCACTATCCTCATGCATTTTTATCAAACCATTTGAAAAATCTACTGGATGCGAAGTCGTATATCTTATTCTACTAAGATTTTTAATTTTTGATAAAGCCTTAACTAAATCTGGGAGTTTTTTTCCTTCATAATTATAAGCATTAACATTTTGACCAAGTAAAGAGATTTCTCTTGATCCATTTGAAACTAATTCCCTACACTCATTTAAAATTTCATTAATAGATCTAGAAAATTCAGCGCCTCTTGTATATGGAACAACGCAGAATTTACAAAATTTATCACAACCTTCCTGGATTGTTAAAAACGATGAAATTTTATTGCATGAATTTTTAACAGAATTTAAAGTGTCGAATTTTTCTACAACCTCAAAATCAGTAAAATTAATTTTTTTATTTTCAGTTTCAATTTTCAGCAATGTTTTATTAAAATTTTGGAAAGATTGAGGGCCTACTACTGCATCAATATATTTCTCTTTTTTTAATAAGATTTCACCCTCCGCTTGCGCAACACATCCTGTAATGACGACAATAGGTTTTTTTTTATTCTTAAATCGCTTTTTTAATCTTCCAACATCATGGTATACTTTGTCCGTTGCTTTTTCTCTGATATGACAAGTATTGAGCACATAACAATCTGCATCCTCTAAATTTTCTGTCTTTTTATAATTAATTTTTTTTACAAGATCATAAATACGATTACTATCGTATTCGTTCATTTGACACCCGAAAGTTTTTATGAAAATTTTTTTTTCCAATTTATTTTTTAATTTTAGAACCGTACAGTTCAAGCTTGTGATCTACAAGGTTATAACCTAATTTTTTTGCAATTTTTTTTTGTAGCTCTTCAATATCTTTATCTACAAACTCTACAATTTCACCGCTATTAATATCTATTAAATGATTGTGATCATCATTAATCTCGTATCTAGCTTTTCCAGCTTTAAAATCATGTTTGACTAATATACCGGCCTCCTCAAATAGTTTTACTGTTCTATAAACTGTAGCAATACTAATTTTATCATCAATCGCTGTAACCCTTTTATGTAACTCATCAACATCAGGATGATCCTTAGATCCATAAACCTCTTTTGACTCAGAAAGAACTTTAGCGATGATTTTTCTTTGATCCGTAAGTCTGACGCCTTTTTGTTTACATTTTTCCTCTATAATACTCATTCTTTAATTTAACTTAAATAGATGGGCTTAATCAATTTTTTTTCAATTAATTTTTCTTTAAATAAATCTTCAATGTTTTCTTGATTAAATAGCTTTAAATCACTGTCTTTATAGCCATACAATTTGACTTTTTTCGAAATTTCTAGGCCCTTTGCCACGGCTAACGATATTCTTACTGCTGAAAAGCTTCCTGGGCCTTGATTAACTATGACGCTAAATTTATCATCAATTCTAAGATTGTGACTTTTAAGAAATTTCAATATTTCATAAACTAACTTCTCATTGTAATCCTTCTTGACTTCAAATTTCTTGATAAAAAAATCTTTATTTATTCTTAATCCTAATTTATCATCTTTACCTATGCAGCTAATAATTAAAAAATTACTGATTATCATTACAGTTATTATAACTTTTGAGTCTAATCTTTTAAAGGTTTTTGCATCTGTTGATGAAAACTTTGATGATTATGGACTTATTTCTATTATGTATCATAGATTCGATGAGAGTAAATATCCTTCTACAAACATTCAATTAGATGTTTTTAAGGAACAAATAAAAATTATTGAAAATTTAGGAATAGAATTTATCCATCCTAAAAATTTTCAAAAAAGTCTTATTCAAAATAAAAAAAATAGAAAAATTTTACTTACGATCGATGATGGTCTTCTGTCTTTTTACGAAAACGCTTGGCCCATTTTAAAAGAAAAAAATATTCCATTTATTTTATTTGTTAACACAAGAGAAGTTGGCGCTTATAATTATATGAACTGGAGTCAAATTTTGGAACTCTACAATTCTAAAAACGTTGAAATTGGAAATCATAGTCACTCTCATGGATATCTTGTAGATGAAGATGCTGATTTAATAAAAAATGATATTTTAAAATCCATGGAGATTTTTAGAGATAAGTTAGGTAAAAATTCTGAATTTTTTTCTTATCCTTTTGGAGAGTACAGCTTAGAATTTAAAAAAATAATTAAAGAGCTTGGTTTTAAATTTGCTTTTGGCCAGCACTCCGGAGTAATAGATGAAACTAAGGACTTGTGGGAGCTTCCAAGATTTCCGATAAATGAAAAGTATGGGGAAATAAAAAGATTTAATACATTAATGAAAACACTCCCCTTGAAATATAAAAGTATAATACCGGAAGATATGTATCTTTTACAATCTAAAAATCCCCCAACTATTAAGATTGAGTTGGATGGAAGTGTAAAAAATTTTAGACAAATAACTTGCTTTTCAAATGAAGGGGACAAATGGAGAAATTCTAATATTTCATTTGAAGAAAGCTATATTTTAAAAATTAATATTTCAGAAAAATTTGTTGGCGAGCGAGGGAGAGTAAATTGTTCTTTAAGAGAAAAAAATGGATTTTGGAGATGGTTGGGTGTTCAATACGTAATTAGCGACAAATAACTATTAAGAGTTCAATTCCACTTGTTTTACAGAATTAACAAGTTTTACCATTTCAAAATCAGAGAGGTTATTCTGTTTGATTATTTGATTTAATATTTTTGTATATTCAGATCCTGTTTGAGCATAGTTTTTCAGAGTATCTGTCAATGCTAAGCCAGTTATATTTTTGTTTTTATCTCTTAATTGTTTTCTTTTTTCTCTAAATTTAAAATAGCTTTTATGTGTGTTTAAATTATTTTTATA
>MDTD01127742.1_pt1 | contig 14318 bp, 11 predicted proteins | sample 811221 | NCBI WGS metagenome assembly MDTD01 (sample SAMN05326646, study PRJNA326480) | marine metagenome | isolation source: seawater | place: Pacific Ocean: South West | collected 2011
AAGACCTGTCATAATTACAGCTGATTCCTCCATAGCTTCATGTCTTTCATGAGTTTCTCTTATATTAAGCGCTCTGAATTTTAAAATAGATGACTCTTCCGAAATAGTTCCACTATCAGATAAAACAACAAAAGAATTCATTTGAAGTTGATTGTAGTCAATAAAACCAAGAGGATCAACCAATCTAATCAGTTTATTCAAATTAGGTTTATTCTTTTTAAATATTTTTTTTGTTCTAGGATGTATAGGAAAAATCACAGGTATTTTAAAAACTTCAGAAATTTTATTTAATGAATCAATTAGTTTATTAAAATTAATTTTTGCATCAATATTTTCTTCTCTGTGACATGAAATCAAGAAATATTCATCTTTTTTAAGTTCAAGATTTTTTAAAATTTTAGATGATTTTATTTTGTCTATATTTTTAGTTAAGACTTCATACATTGGTGATCCAACCTTAATTATTCTATCAGCTGGTACTCCCTCATTTATAAGATTATTTGAAGCATTAGAGCTATATGTTAAATTTATATCAGAAATATGGTCTACGAGCCTTCTATTTGTTTCCTCAGGAACTCTAAAATCAAAGCATCTATTTCCTGCCTCAAAGTGAAAGACAGGTATCTTTTTTTTCTTTGCTGCAATAGCTGATAAGCAGCTATTTGTGTCACCTAAGATTAACATTCCATCTGGTGAAATCTTATTTAAGATTGGATCTATTTTTATCATAATCTCACCAATAGTTAAATTAGGGTTTCCTTTAGCTGCGTTAAGATAAAAATCTGGTTTATTTATATCTAAATCTTTAAAAAAAACATCATTTAAATTTTTATCATAATTCTGACCAGTATGAATTAGTGTATGGTCAATAAGATTTGAATTATTTAATCTGTTTATAATTGATGATAACCTTATTATCTCTGGTCTGGTTCCAACTACAGTAACAATCTTAAGTTTTTTCATATTATAAAATTAAACTTTTTCAAAGAAAGTATCTGAATCATTTTCGTTGTAGAACTCATTAATCCAAAAAAGAGTTATAAGTTTTGAATCTCCAATATTTTTAATGTTATGTGTATACCATACCTGCATATCAACATAACAAGGGTTTTTTCCAGATAGAGTAAAAGAGTATCTTTTGTCTGATCCTATTTTTTTAATGTTTATCTCAGCTTCACCTTCTATTACTGAAAATCTTTCAATTTTTCGGGTATGAAAATGATTTCCGCGCATATGTCCTGGATTAGTTACAGAGAAAGATACTTGACCTTTTGAAGATGATTTTAGAATTTCTGAGAAAGACCCTCTATCATCTTTGATTAACCTATGATTTCTTGGGAAAAAGTTTTCAGGTTCAATATAACTATGAAAAGTATTAAATAGATTGATTTTAAAAGGGTTATTTAAATCTGGAATATTTCCATTTTTTATGTATGCCTCATTAAAATCATCAATTATATCCTTCACTTCCTTAACTTTTATGTTTATATCTTCAACCACTTTGAACTCATTACTAGAGTTAACTTTTATCTTTTGAATAATTTGCTGAACTAAATTATCAATATATATCAGAGGAACATTTTTATTTTTTTTTATAATATTTTCAATTTTATTCAAAGAATTATGGCAAAAAGTAGCTATGAATGAATTATAATTTGGTTTACAATAAGGACCAAAAACATTAGGTATAACTAAATTAATGAACGTAAAGCTATGTTTTGAAGAGGCACTAAAAAAATTTTCTGCTGATGTTCTTTTTGAAATACCATATGCATTATCCTCTTTTTGCTGAATTGATGAAGCAAAAATTAATTTTCCACTAAATTTAGTTCTGGATATTGAGTTTATAATTTCCTCTGTTAAAAATAAATTTTTCTTGAGAATAGATTCCTCATTGACATCCCTATTAACTCCAGCAAGATGAATAATTACGTCTACGTTTGATATAATTTTATCAATTTTTTTTGAATTTTTAAAGTAGGTTTTTCTAAAATCCAAAATCTCATATTCGGAAAAACTATACTTAAGTGTGTTATACAGATGATAACCTATAAATCCTTCCTGACCTGTAATTGCTATTTTCAAATTAAGCTATTTTAATTGTGAATTAACAAGCGGTAATTTTAGAAGAATATCTATTAATTTATCCTTGCTTAGAATCTCTGTATTACCAGAATTGTACTCTAGTTGTTCTTTATTATTTGAATCCCCCTCAAAAAAGTATTTATCATAGTTTAGATCTCTACTATCTGCTTGAATTCTATAGTGGTCTCCAAGATCCTCTGATTTCAACATTTCTTCTTTAGTAACGAGAGTTTCGTGCATTTTTTCTCCATGTCTAATACCAATTTCTCTAATTTTTGAATTGGAATTAAAAATTTCAATTAATGCAGATGCAAGTGTTGCAATTGTAGATGAAGGTGCTTTTTTGATAAAAAGATCACCTTGATTTGCGTGGTCAAAAGCATAGTCAACTAGATTAACAGCATCATCCAAAGACATCATAAACCTTGTCATAGTTGGATCAGTAATTGTTAAATCTTTTTTATTTTTAATTTGAGTTATAAAAAGTGGAATAACGGACCCCCTAGACCCCATAACATTTCCATACCTAGTCCCACAAAAAATAGATTTATTATCATTTAGAATTCTTGACTTTGCTATCATGACTTTTTCCATTAAAGCTTTGGACATTCCCATAGCATTAATTGGATATGCAGCCTTATCTGTACTCAATATCACAACTTTGTTTACACCATATGATTCAGCAGCACTCAACACATTTTCAGTTCCTAATATATTGGTTTTAACAGCCTCAATAGGAAAGAATTCACATGATGGGACTTGTTTTAATGCTGCTGCGTGGAATATATAGTCAACATTTTTAACAACTTGATTAACTGAATTTATATCTCTTACATCACCTATGAAAAATTTAACTCTTTCATCATTAATTTTTTTTCTTAAATCGTCTTGTTTTTTTTCATCTCTACTAAAAATAAAAATTTCTGAGAATTTATTATTAATTAATGCTTTGTTAAGATATGCATTCCCAAAAGAACCTGTTCCACCAGTTATTAAAAGTTTTTTATTAGACATCTGAAAGTTGTTTAATTATATCTGATAATTTTTTAAGAGAAATATCTTCAGAAAATATACTTTCTGCAAGATTAACCCCATTTTTTGATAATTTTTTTCTCAAGTTAATATCATTTATTGTTTTTTCAATAGTCTTTTCCAGATTTAATTTGTTATTAGGTTTAACTAAAAGACCATTAACATTATTGATAATATAATCTGGAATTATTCCAACAGAGCTAGAAATGGAGGGTAACCCTGATGCTAATGCCTCAATTAATGAGTTTGGCATACCCTCATACCATGAAGGGAGAACAAAGATATCTGATGATTTTAAGTGTGAAATAATCTCTTTATCTGACAACCAACCTGTAACTGAGACACTTTCCTGAATTTTATTAGAAAGACTAAATTTCTCAATTTTTCTTCTTAAAGTCCCATCCCCAACAAATTTAATTTTTACTTTATTTTTTTTAACTAAACTTGAGAACGACTCAAGTAATTCATTAATTCCTTTTTGATTTTCTAGCCAACCAACGTATAATATCTGTAGATAATTCGTCTGTTTACTAATAACTCTATTCTTCCCAATTTTTAAAAGCTCCCTTGAAGCTGTCCAATTATTAACTATAAATACTTTTGATTTATCTATTTTTAAATTTTTAGTTACAAATTTATACCATGTTGGTCCTTGACATAAAATTATATCTGAATATGAAAAAAGGGTTGTAATTAAGCCTTTAAATAAAATATTATTATTTGACTGGTTTATAAGGTTTCCTGCTCTAGGAAATATTAAGGATTTTACATTAAAAACTTTGCAAATTACAAGCATTAAACCCTTTTCAATAGCACTACCTCCATCTGAACAGAAAATTAAAGCTGTATCAGGTTTATTTCTTGTTAAGGTCATAATAAATTTAAAAAGTCTAACTATAGCTAGAAAAAATCTAATAAAGAAACTAGGAGGAGGATTAGATATTTGTGATGTATCAAATTGTATTATTTCAAATTGTTGAAAGTATTTAGATTTAATTAAAATTCTAGATGATTTTTCAATACCCCCAATAACTTTTTTATTTTTTGGTGGAAATGCAGCAACTATTAATAAGTTTAACTTATTATTCATTTATTCAATGCGTTCTTATAATTATTAATCATTTTTATTGAAAGTTTTTTCTCCGAAAATAATGACTTACAATAATTTCTAATTTTTAAGGAATCATATTTAGAATAATTTTCAAATAACTGTATCATTGCCCCTGACATTTCCTCAGTACATTTTTTATTAACCAATATGCCTGTTTTATCTGTTATAATTTCATCTGAGCTTCCGCATTTTAATGAGATAATTGGTCTTCCTAGAGCCATGGCCTCAACAAATATTACTCCAAATGTTTCAAAACTACTTGCATAAACAAATGAATTACAAGAGTTGTATTCATTAACAATATCAGATCTTAATTTTTTACCTAAAAATTTTACTTTCTTATTTACATGGATTTCTTTCGTTAGATTTTTTAAATTTTTAAGTTCAGCCCCAACTCCAATTATTCTAAGTTCTGAATCAGGATATTTAAGATTAAATTTTTTAAATGATCTGATAATTAAATCAATATTTTTAATTTTATGTAGTCTTGAGACACATAAAAAAATGAATTTATCACCAATAGGAGGTTTTATTTTGCATCTCAAAAAACTATTATCCACAATATTGTGGTGTACCTCCCATTTTTTATTTGATTTTAATTCTTTGTTAAGATATGTTGAATAGTTGGCAGAAACAGCAAAACAAGTTTTTGACTTATTTATTACTTCTACTGTTTGCTTATAAAATTTTTCAAACCCTTGATTTTTATAATAAAATCCACTATTATGTTCAGTAATAATGTAAGGAATGTTATGTTTATCAAAGATATATTCTCCTAGAAATCCTGAATTAAAAATAGATTGACAATGAATAATATCAGGGACTCCATTTTTCTTTATATATCTTTTAAATAGAAAAAAACCAAGATATTTAAATACATTAATTTGTAATGACTTTAATTTAATGAACCAGTTACTCCATAAAATCTTATAAGTTATTATCCCATTGTCGTCATGGTTTATTAGTCTGGGTATGAATCTAAATTTTAAAGTTCTCAATGATTTTAATTCGGGGTATATAATTCCAACCTTACAATTTTGACCCTTAATACCTAGAGCTTGTTCCCTGAAAAAGCTTCCAACATAGTCACCTTGATGTTCTGGATACCATGAAGGTATTATGAGGACATGTAATTTATTATTTTTCATTAAACTTTTAACTTGAATTTTGAGTTTCTATTATATGTGGAGACAAGTGTAAAACTCAATGAGTTGTCATGAAGTAATTTTTCATCAATTTCAACTAACCTATTATAGAAAAAGCTTCCGTACAGTCTTTTTATTTTATTTTTTTGATGTAAATACTCATAGGGGACATAAAAGCTATAATAACCTTTACTGTTTAGAAAATCTAATATTTTTTTTCTTGATGAAATATTTTGATTTAGCTCAAAAGAGATAACAGGTAATGTATCATTAATTAAATCATTTAATGATAGTAGTACATCAAGTTCATTACCCTCAACATCTATCTTAATAAAACCAACATTTTGATAATCATTATTATCAATTTTTCTAAATTCTACCTCTTCTTCATATGTATTAGTCAATTTTATTTCAGCACTAGCCATACCGTTATTTTCAATTGGTATATAGAATTTTACTTTTTTATTTTCTGTGTGAACCCCAAAATTTTCAATGTAAATATTATCATATTTATCTGTGTTCATTGATAAAATTTTAAATGTTTGCTTTTGAGGTTCAAAGCTTACTATTTTTTTAAAATAATCATGAAAAAATATAGAGTGGTTCCCAATATTAGCTCCTATATCTAAAAATGTTGAGTTGTTAATATTAGAAGAAAATGATTTTTTTAGAGCCTCCAGATTGGATTTTTCATAGTATCCATTATATATAATTTCTGATCCTATTGAATCATTTAATAAAATCATTTGAGACTTTTGTTTGTTTTTAAATAATTGAAATAATTTAAAAATTAACCTTCTGATTATCTCTTTTAACATTTCTATTAAATTAAACCTTTCCAGGTAGCTCCTCTCTTAGTCCAAAAATGATAACATTTGATTTTAGGCGCATATAGAAAAGTATGTTTTTTTTCAACTATACTTTTTGCCCAATATCGATCCTCTTTCCCCGCGTACTCCTCAGGCATTGGGAATTTTAGCAATGTCTCTCTTTTGTAAAAACAAAATGCATTGTGTAAAAAAAGACGATTTTCAATTTTTGAGAACTTATTTATTTCAGTTTTTTCACCAAAGTTTGTCCATATGTAACCAGGTGTTATTTTTTTTCCCCTGTTTATTGGTATTTGTTGACCAAAAACTGCAAGATGATTCTCAAGTTCTTTTTTTACATACTCAAAATCCATTTGAATAATTTGAGTATGGCCTGATAGAACAAGTATATATTTTTTTGTGGCTAGCTTAACACCCTTATTAATTGATTCTCCAGGCATGTAATTCTTAATATTTTTAACAATTATTTTAGTTCGATTATTAAAATTCTGCACAACATCCATTGAATCATCTTTTGAATTATTATTAATTATAATAATTTCAGGTTTTCCAAAAAAGTCAAGACATGATTGGATTGCAAAACCTATATATTCTGCTTCATTCTTATTTCTAATTATAATACTTATATTATTTTCCATCAAACCTTCCTGTATAATTAATTCTTGAATCTTTTTCTTTTTCTAGATAACCATCTCCCCAATCTTTGAACATTAATTCTCTGTTTTTGATAAATTGAGTTAAATCACATAATTGATTTGGTAATATTGAAAATTTATTATCTCTTCCAGGGAGTTCCTTATCAATTGTAAAATGTTTTTCAATTATCTTGGCTCCCTCTCCAATGGCAATTTTTGAAGATTCAACACCCTCAATATGATCACTAAGTCCAACATTTTTAGTAATACTCATAAGTCTTTTCATTCTAGGCAAATTAGACTCAGAGTATTCTTGTGGATATACAGAAACACAGTGCATTAAATATAGAGATGCTGTATTAATTAAGCTTAAACTTTCTTTAATTTCGTCAAGAGATGAAGTGCCAGTGGATAAAAAAATAGTTTTAAAATGCTTATTACAATATTTAATCAATTCAAAATTTCTTGACTCAAAACTAGGAATTTTAACTTCAGTACATCCAAGCTCAGACAATAATTCAGCATCCATAATGCTAAAAACACTAGATAGAAAATTAATATTATTTTTATTACAACAATCCATTAATATCAAATGATCCTCCTTAGATAGTTCAGCTTTATTATAAATTTCTCTTCTTCCATCGTCATCCCATGCTCCAGGTTTTAATCTTGATGTTGACCAAGTTTGAAATTTTGCATAGTCAGCTCCACATTTACTGGCAGATATTATAAATTTTTTTGCAAGCTCTATATCACCGCAATGATTCCATCCTATTTCTGCAATTACTTTTGTCATATTTTAATTTTTTATGTTAGTTTTAATTTAATCATATTTAAACTCTAAAGCTAGTAGAGTTGAATATTTTGAAATTTTGAACCTAATTGATTTGCATATCTAGAAAGCGAAGTTTGAGGACCAATAATTAATTTTTGCTCATGTAACATCTCTAACTCTAATATAACGTCATTATCACACAACCTAAATTTATTTTTTGTTATATCATAGAATAAATCTCTAAACTCAGAAAATATCTTCGAGTTCATTGTAAATGAAGGATGTGGTTTTACAATTGCATTATCAGGAAGCTTGGAAATAAGCTTTTTAATCATTTTTTCCCATTCATCTCTCTTAAGTCTTCTAGATGCGCAGGTTAGTCCAATTACTCCTATTCCACTTAATTTTGGGATATAAATATCTTTTAAATCTTTTAAATTAGATAGTATGGTTTTTTTTGAATTATTTATAAGAGGAAAAATTTCTTCATTCATCCCAATAAAACGATCAGCATCATTTCTGTAATAATAATGAGCATATTCATCGATATTACTCAGTCTGTTTTCCAATTTTTTTTAAACCTTTCAATAAAACTTAATTTTTTTGGATCAAATAAAGGAATCTGCATATAGGTGTGCTGACCCATTTCAATATAATTATGTCCCCTACAATTTTTTGAGTTTAACACTTTTTCTGCCTCTCTGCTAGCCCACTCAACATATAAAATAAAACTTTTGCTATTGTTTAATTCTCTAAGAATTCTTTTGGCTGCTAAACTAGTCCAAAATATTTTATCAAAATAAGAATCAAACTTATTTACCATAACTTTAAAGGGTTCAGTTTTAATTAAAGACGTGTCTATGTCTCTAAAAGATATTATTCTTACATTATCTAAACTAATTTTATAATGATCAATAACTAATTTTGAGATAATTAATGAGGTTTGATTACTTACAAAAAATACATGATCCCATGAATTTTTTTTTGCTTGTGTTATCAATGATTTACTAAAATTATTTTCTGTATAAATCATTTTTAAATAGTTTTACCAAAATACTGTATACAGATTCAAACTGAAGATTTAAAAAATCTTTCTTATCGTATTCTACATAATTATTTCTCTGACTCTGATTTAGAAATCCTAAAAAAGCATACTTTTCTTTTTGTTTTTTGAAAAAATCTATGATACTACTTGGTGGATTAATCTCTTTATTTAAAATTTCATTGTATTCTAATTTTTCAGAAAAAGGAATAATATTAGGGCATCCATTATACCATGTCGAACCAAAACTTATTCCTCTAATACCCAGGAAAGCTGCCTCAAGAAGAACAGTACCTGATATACTAACTACAAATTTTGAATTTTTAATTAAATCTATCGAATTATAATTATCATAAACAATAGATGTATTTTTAATATTTTTAATTAGGTTATAAAATAAAGGGCTTCTACCTCTTGAACCCCGGGAAGACATCAAGAATTGTGATGGATGCTCTTTTACTATTATTTTTACTTTATCAGGGACCAATTTTCTTAAAGTTTGAAGAGTTAAAAACTGATCTTGAAAATAACCACCATCAGGATTTGTTGTTCTTTCTGGCTCAAAATGTAAAGGAAAATAAATAAAGTCTGCATCTAAGTTGATTTTTTCTTTTTTTGACTTGAGTTCATTAAATAAATTTCTTTTTCTTTTCCATTTAATAAAACTTCTAAATATTAAGCCAAGCCTGTATGGGTTAATTGGATTGTATTTTCTTTTTAGTATCATTCCTAGATTATGTTTGAAGTCTCTAAAAACTTCTAAATATCCTTTACTAAGAAATACTCTGAGTCTATTAATTAGTATCGAGTTTTTTCTTTGTCTTTTCATATAAACCATTTCAAAACCTGAGGGTTTGATAAGATTTCTAAAATAATTCTCAAACTCATTATCAATTATTTTACCATATTTTCCAAAATTAGATCTATCTTTTTCAACTAATGAATTTGTTATCATATTTTCTAAAACTAGTAGAGGCATTAAATTCCAATTATTAAATTTAAAGCATTGAATATTTAAGAATTTACAGATTTCAAATATTATATATTTTGGATAATCGTGAGGAGCCTCAGCTGCAATTAATAATTCAGGTTTAGTTACATATATTTTTTTTAAGTAAAAAATTAAAAGTTTATGAAAGAAGACTTCTCTATCTATTCTTGAGAATTGACCATATAAATCAAGTCTATCCATCATCTTCAAGGAAATATCTTTGGCTCTTATATAATTTTCAGACTTAAAGAATTCAGAATATTCATTCGAATAATTAATATCATTAATCTCATAATTTCTATACCTATGAGTTAAATCCATCAATACAGCATCTCCAAAAATTTCTTTTGCACCTTTGTATAATCTATCGTCACCTATCCATATAACAGGTTCAGCTATTTTATTTTCATATAAGCTCTTGGCCACATCTAACAGATGAGACTGATTAGTTACAAAAAATATATACTTGATCATTTATGTTTTTTACTTATCAACCAACTTCCAATTAACAAATGATGTAATCCACATCTCAAAAATGTATCAATTGCATCCTCTGGTTTGCAAACTATTGCCTCTCCGTGGATATTAAATGATGTATTCATTAATGCACCAACTCCTGTTATTTCCTCGAAAGATTTAATTAATCCATGATACTCTGGATTATCAGCACGATGAACGACTTGTGGTCTCGCAGTCTTATCAAATGGGTGAAGACCTGCTGGAATATGTTCTTTAGCAAGAGATGTAGAATCAAATCCCACCGCCATATATCTTGCATCAATTCCTTTTGGATTTATTATATAATCGTTTTCCCTTTCAGCTAAAATACTTGGAGCGAATGGCATCCAGAAGTCTCTCATTTTAACAAGTTTGTTGATATGATGTAATACGTCAGGTCTTCTTGGGTCAGCAAGAATAGATCTGTTTCCAAGTGCTCTAGCACCAAACTCCATTTTACCTGACCCAAATCTTGCAAGGACATCACCCTCTGAAATAAGTTTAGCAGCAATTTTATTTGTTGCATTTTGAACTTTATAATCTTTTGGAACAATTTTGTCAATTTGTATTTTAATTTCTTCATCTGAGTATGAGGGTCCTAGATAACCATTTGGTATAGAATTAATTTTATCAAAATTTCTATTAATATTAGCTAGCTCTAAGTAGGCTGCACCAATTGAAATAGATTCATCTCCTGGTCCTGGTGGGATAAATAAATAATTTAAATTATCAAGTTCACATATTATTTTATTAGCTTTAATATTTTGAGCCACCCCCCCTGACATTACAATATTTTTAATTCCAGTTTCTTTTATTCCATTTGAAACCCATTCTGACAGAAGCTCTTCTGTTCTTTTTTGAATACCATAAGCAATGGCATCAAATCTTTCACCTTCAAGTTTATCTTTAAAATAAAAGAAGTGATCTTTAATTTTATTTTTATACTTAAAGCCTAATCCGTCCACTTGTAAAGTATCAGCATAGACTTGGTATGCATCCCGTCCATATTTTTCTGAATTATAAGCTGCTAAACCCATTAATTTATATTCATGTTCAGCAGGCCTCATGCCTAAGAGAAGTGTTGCATATCTATACATTCTACCTATATTACAATTAGATGATCGTGAAATTTCATGTAATGGTTTACCTGGTTCTGCAATTGAAACTGTTCCGTTTGCTCCATCTCCAAATCCATCCATTGTGAAAACTAGTAATGGAGTATTTCTATTTGGACAAGCTATATAACCATAATATGCATGACACATATGATGATCGTGATGTGAAATAATTGATTCATCAATATTAAGTGTTTTTGCAATATGTTGAACCCTAGCATTCCACATTCCCTCGTTATCACCTTCATGTTCAATTAATGATTCATCATATGGAAAATTATTTTTATCTACCCTGTGAGACAAAACCTCTAGATATTTAGGATCTTTATTTTCATATATTTTGGGGAACCAATATTCAGTTTGTTCTTTCCAATAATCTTTAATTGATAATTTAGAGTTTCTAGATGTGTAAAAGTATGATGGTGGAAGATGTTTAGATGACATTGCAACTCTGTCAATATCTTTTGAGGAAACTCCTGCGGTATCTAACACACATTTTATTGCTAATGATGGAAAACCATAATGATTTTTTTGTCTTGACAACCTTTCCTCTGCAATTGAACATACCAATTTACCATCAATCATTAGTGATGCACTTGCATTATGACTATCATGTATTCCTAATATTATCATTTCATTAATTTTTAAGATTTATATTTTGCCAATCCTTGGCTAGCGAAATTATTTTTTCTTTGTTTCTGCTTAAATTTTCATTTTCGTCAAGGTTGGATGATATCCATCTTGCTCTATTTAAATCATCCATGTCATCAATCACTAATCTTAACTTTAAGTTTTCTTTTTTATGTAAAAAATCACAATTAAAAATTTTAAATTTTTCTGAATTATTATAGTAGTATCTAGTTACATGCTCTCTATCCAGTGTATTTGATGTATACTTTAGTACCTTGCCTAGCGATTTTACATCAATTATTTCTCCAGTGAGACCAGGAGGAACAGTCCTAGGGAATATATTAGTTGTTATGTCATATTTGCCAGTTTTATGTACAGAAATCATTTTATCATAGATGTCAATATCAAAAAATGGTCTGTCTCCACAGATTCTTAAAAAACTATCATATTGATATTTTTTAGCAGCTTCAAGTGCTCTATGAATCACATTATTGAGGCTACCCCTGTATAGGTTTATTTTATTTTGTTTAGCAAATAAAGCTATTTTATCGTCTTCTTTATCATTTGAAGTTGCAATACAAAAATGCTCAATGTTCTTGATTTGCTCAGTTCTTTCAATTACCCTTTCCAAAAGAGTCTTACCAGATATTTGAATCATCGCCTTACCTGGTAATCTTTTAGAAGTCATTCTAGAAAAAATAATAGCTCCTGTTCTCATAATTTTAATTATATCACCTGAAGACTTACAAGCTTACTAAATTCTGATTTATTATCATTTTTTAAATCATCATATGAACCTTCTTCAATAATTTTGCCTTTATTCATCAAATAAATCTTATCAACTTTTTTTATTGTTGAAAGTCTATGTGCAATTATAATAACTGTTATTTTACCTTTTAACATATCAATACTGGCCTGAATACTCTTCTCAGATTCAGAATCTAATGAGCTTGTTGCTTCATCTAGAATCAGTAGACTAGGTTCTCTATATAACTCTCGTGCAATGAATAGTCTCTGCTTTTGACCACCTGATAGTAAAATTCCTCTATCACCAACAATAGTATTAAAGCCATTGGGTAAAGACTCAATAAAATCTAATATGTTTGCTTGTCTTGCTGCATCTTTAATCTTTTTTTCTGAAAAACTTTCATTATTCCACATAGTAATATTATTTGCAATTGTATCATCAAATACTAAAGTATCTTGAGAGACATAACCTATGTGCTTTCGCCAACTAGATTTATCTAATTCACTTGAAATAATTTCATCTATGAGCAATTCTCCATCTTTTGGTTCATTAGTTAAAGTTATTAGATCAACTAAAGTAGTTTTTCCTGCACCAGACTCCCCAACAATAGCAACTGAACTTTTGATTGGTATTTCTAACGAAATGTTATACAAAGCTCCTTTAGAACTTTCTCCATAACGAAAGTTGAGGTTTTTGAATAAAATCCCTTTATTAAAACTATCAATAAGTTTTTTCCCATCAGTTGATTGATTTTTTGATTGGTTTAAAAACTCATCATGAACAAGTTCCATACTTCCAATATCTTTAAATGTGCCTTGAAATGCACTTTGAACTGCTAGTGTAGAGTTCAATGCTCTGTAAAACAATGCAATTGAAACTAAAATAGGCTCTAATCTTAATCCAAATACAAAAATTTGTACATAGACAATTAACATTATAAATAAAACAGCTATAGGCTCTCTAACAGATTGAGTGAAAGCAGCAGCTACTCCAGATTTTATTTGAGTTGATGTAAGAACTTGAATCGATTGACTTATGTATTTTTTTAAAGAATTAATTTGATTAGTAGATATTAAATATTTGAACCCATGTATTGACTGAATTAACCATTTTGTTAACACTCCATTTTCTTCAGCAGCTATTCTAGAAAGATTTTGAACATAAGAGTTCATTCTTAAGAAAAGGATTAATAGAAGTATTCCAAGAGCAAGAGCCATTAAGCCAAAGCTAAATGTCATCATAAATGCAAGTGACATAAGTATTATAGTATTTATAAAATGTGATCCCAAAAGAGAAAGATGCCTAAACGACTCTAGAGCTTTTGTTGGTTGTTCATTGATCAAGTTTATTAAATCCCCTGTATTTTTTGTAGAAAAATATCCATAACTCATATTAGAGTATAGATTAAACAGTTTAACTTTAATTTCTTTAAGTAATTGACCAAGAAGACTTGCAGTTAAGCCAAGTGCAACGAATGTAATTAACCCCTTAAAAAGAAAAGCTATTGATATTAAAAGTAATATTGATATAATTGAGTCAGAAAATCCAAGAAATTCAATTAATTTATAAAGAATCTCATTTATTCCTCCATCAAACTTATTATTTTCAGAATTATTATCTAATGATTGTAATAAAGGAAGTAACATAAGAATCCCTATTCCCTCTGATATAGATGCAATTA
>MDTD01191621.1_pt1 | contig 14317 bp, 6 predicted proteins | sample 811221 | NCBI WGS metagenome assembly MDTD01 (sample SAMN05326646, study PRJNA326480) | marine metagenome | isolation source: seawater | place: Pacific Ocean: South West | collected 2011
ACTAATTTCCTGCGAAGGACCAGAAAGACGAATCACCTCTCCGTAGTTAGGAAGCTTAAGAATGGTCAGGCCGGTAAGGGCGGCCTCGAGTGCGACCGCAGTGTTGGTAGTGCTTGGATTGTTGTCCCTAAGAACTTCGACGTTCAGAACACTGTTGTCTGCTGTGGTCTGGATGATGGTTCCAACGGAGCTCGCCCCGGTCACCATAAGACCGCCAAGGCCGTCCCCTGAGCCAGAATAGCGGATATAGACCACCGTGGAGGAGTCCTCTACGGGAGTTCCATCGAGGGCGAGTCGCTGGGTGATACTCTGGCGGTGTCGATTGCCACCGCTGATCCGGAAGCCGGTATTGGCGAAGACGAGATAGCGTCCTGCTTCGTCGAGGGTAATATCGCCGCTTCCACTAGTATGTGTGAATCCCGCGTCGATTTCGTCCTGCACGTCATAACTGACTGTGGAGGGACCTGCTGAGGTATTACTCATCAGGTTAGCAGCGTTGGCGCTGGCTCTCAGGCGCAGGTAACTAAGGCTGTCGTCGAGTTTGACAAGCTGAAGGTCAGCATCCTGCTGAGCGATCCTTAATTGAGCGTTGTTATCGGTGCGCTTCGATTCAAATCCTACAGAGTCGCCTTGGGCTACCTCTACAATCGAGCCACCGCGGACGAAATTATTGTTGTTGCTGCCATCACGGGAGTAGCTCGAGGCCGCACCGTAGGAAATGGGTGATCCATTGATCAGGATGGTATTGTCGAGACCGGCCCGGGTTGCAATTCCGGGATTGGTGTTGAGGTAGCGGGTGCCGTAGATGACCAGATGGTGTCCAGCCGTTAGGTTGACTGCGCCACCGGCTTGGAGATCGAAACTATCGGCAGTATCTTCGACTGCGGTGGTGGCAAAATTATGAGCGACAGAGTTTCCCAGCCCAGGCTCAATACTGGCCCCGGTGCCAATCGTGTAGACGGCGCGATCACCGGGAGTGCCGGAGGCGGCCAGTTGGGCGTCGGCGGGTAGACTTAAGATCAGGAGAGCGGCGGCGACATGGGTAGCTATTACCCGGGAATACAAGGTTTTCATGTGTTGGACAGAATCGGTGTTGCGGGCTTACTCCACGGCTTTTCGATGGAGCAGGCGCCTTCCAAGTGTCTGAATGGAAGTCTCGCCATTTCATCCTGAGGGTCAAGGGTTCTCGGGGCCTCAGGAAGGGATTTTGTCACCTGCCGCCGGGCCGGAGTGCCTGCGGACGATCGAGGGCGGAAGTCAGGCCTTTCAGACGGGCCGAATTTACGGAGAAAAACTGTTTTTGTAGTGTTTTTCGAAGGTGGCGGGCGCTCAGGATATAGGTCCTCGAGATCGGGTCCGGAAGGGAGTCGGATCGGAGAGGCCTACAATAGAAGTTCCTGCAGAGAAACAGAAGGGAGCGTAGGGGCCCGGCGAGGGGCTTTTCAGGGGTGGCACCGAGGCTATTTTGAACCGGCCTTCAGCTCGCGAACCTTGAGATTGCGGAAGCTGCACTCACTGCCGTGATCGGTGAGCATGAGGCGGGCAGTCAGTTTCTCTCCAAACCTCGCCACCTTTTTGAATTTACTGGAGGCCACGTTTGAGAGGACGTCTTCGCTGCCGCAGATATACTCCAAGATTTTCCGGCCATTAAGCCAATGGGTGACCTTATTGGCCTCTACCCGGATTCGGGAAGAGTTGATCTTCGGGTAGAATCGCACCGGCGGAGGATCAGAAGGCGCAAGGACAGCGTAGAATCCACCGGTGGAGCTCTTGCTGGGCTTTTGCTCTACCTTGGCCAGCATCTGATACTCGTGTCCAAGATTGCCCCGGGTTTCATCAACGAAGTATTTAACGCCATTGTTTCCCCCGGATTCCATCCGCCATTCCCACGAAAACTCAAAGTTGGAAAATTCTTCCCGTGAGACGATGTTGCCCGGCTTGACTCCGGCTCTTTTAATCAACCACCCCTGCGAGACCTCCCATCCTCTGGCGGGAGGAGAATCCTTCCCGAAGCCCCGCCATGAGCCCGCAGATTCTCCGTCGAAAAGAAGACGCCAGCCATCGGCTCGTTCTTGCTTGGTGAGGGTATTGGGGATCGATTCCCCGCCCTGAGCTTCCGGCATGGAGGTAAATAGGAGAGAGAGAAAGAAGGTTGTGATCTTGAGTGTCAGGGAATGTCTATTCACTGGATTCTGGGGCAGGGGGATATGGTGTCCCCATTGCGGCGCTGGTCCAAGAATTTATTCTTTGCTCAGCGGAGCCTGACGCGCAAGCGGGCAAATCTCACCAAGTCCCGCTGGGGGGCAGGCATGGTAAAGCGGTAGAGGGTTGTTCCGTCGAGGACGGCCTCCCGGGAAACCAGAGCTTCGGGTGGGGCTTCTGTCCAGGTGCGAAGGTCAGCGGAAAATTCCACCCAGATGGTGGCGTCGTCCGCTGCGCTACGGGCTCGGAAGGAGAGGATTGGGAGGCCATCTGCTATCGAGAAATGGAGGCCTGAATATTCTGTAAGTGAATAATTAAGAAGGGATTGTGATTCTTCTTCGAGGAAAGAGATGGAGTCGGAGGAGCTTGGATTTCCCCCGGGAAGGATACTGGCGCGCCAACTGAGCGGATTGGAAGGGGAGGATTCCCCGGGGGCGACAAGAATAAGGCTTTGCCCGGTCTGGTCCGGGGCCTGTGGCCAAGGGTGGGAATCACGGTAACGAAAGTCGGAGATGGTGGAGCCGTCGCGGGCCAGCAAGGTAATGCGCTCGCCTCCGTTGGAGAGGCGGGTTCCGTTTGCGAACGATCCGGCAATGGGCAAACCAAGCCCATAGGCGATTTCAAAAGCGGTGATATCCTCAACGACGAGGATGCGCTCCCCTGGGGAGAGGAGGGTGATCTCAGGGAAGGTGAACGCAATACCGTTGGTGAAGGAGAGTCCAGTCAGGTCCACTAACTCGTCGGAAATATTGATCAGCTCAAGGAACTCGGTAGGAGTATCATCGAGTGGGTGATAGTGCAATTCGCTGATCGCAATGTGTTCTGAAGTGGCCGGGTTTCCTACCGTATAGATAGCACTGGTCAGTGCTGACCACGTTCCGTTTCTTAGCGCCCGGGCCTGCAGACGGGTGCTCTCCCCAAGTGCAAGGGGAAGGCCGTTGTAGACTTGGGCGGAGGGAGAGACGCCGGCAGGAACAGTCCCGGTGGCTGCTACCAGTTCGGGAACGAAGAGAAGGTCATTGCTGTCCGATTGCTGGTTCATGCAGTGAACGGCGAGCACGTTGGTGCCAAGTCGCAGGCGATTGATGGAATTGCTGAGATTGAAAGTGCTGAATTCGACCGCTGATCCGTCCGGGTGAGCGGCAGAGGCATGGGAATTCCAATCAGGATTGGCAGGTCGATTTGCAGAGGCCACCTCTCCTCCGTTAAGGTAGGCGATGAACCCGTCATCATAGCGTGCTCGTAAGGTCATGGCAGTGATTGCAGCGAGCTGGGCCCGGTCCTGAATATCGAACTCCCACCGGGCGTAAGCCGTGGAGTTCAGAGAATGCATTTCACTCAGATCGACCCCGAAAAGCCCTTCAAAGCCCGTATCCATCTCGAATCCGACCCCGCTTGCCCCGCTTATCCAGCTCGTGTCATCAAATTCTGTTTCCGTCCACGTCCTTGCGAGAGAGTCATCTGTGGGGACGAGTGCTCGGGTAGGAGATCCCTCGGGAAGCAGGAGGGATTCAGATCCCGCAGTGGTCGGTCGTCGGGGATCACTTCCATCAGTGGTGTAATAGATTGTGCCTCCGGTGCCCGCGCTGATTGTGATCTCCGATTGATCGGTGAAGAGGCCTCCGTGAGGAGTGAAGTCCGGGGCTTCCACCGAGGGATAGAGTCCGCGAGCCCTCAGTTGAGAGATCAATGTTTCGGTGCGCTGGGGGAAGAAATCGCTCTGCATGGTATTATACATCTGCCGCCAGAAGGTTTCCCGGCGGGCGGGAGGGAAACGATGTCGGTCCCCCCAGCGTATCGCCTCCACGATGAGCGGTTCATAAATCTCATCAGCTCGGGCGTCCCATAGTTGAGCGGCTCCCTCCGGGGTGAAGGTTCCGCCATTAAAACAGTGCAGCCGGACCCGGTCAGCGAAGCGCAGGCGATATTCTTCGTTGGCGGTCAATCGCTGATGCACGCTCGATGGAAAGTTCGGCGTGTTCTCAACGGTGGCATCGTTGGTGCTGGAGTTTGTGCCCTGTGTCGCGTTCAGGTCCGTCCGCTCGGAGTCCCATGCGAAGAGCATCCATTTGGCGTCCCGATCCCTGCGCCGGGCTGCTCTCCAGTTGGACTGATCCCAGTCGGTATTTCCGGAATAGAAATTGGTGATAAAATAGTCAATCCAGGTGTCGGGATTGATAAAGATCAGAGCGTTTGCATAGTTTCTCGGGTTGCTCATATCCCGCCTTGTTACCGCTAAAGTGCGATTCCAGGCGCTCAGGTCACCGTCCACTACTTCAAGAACGCTCGCCCTCCCCGCATCCTTGATCGCGTCCCAGTCTTCTTCCTCGCCTCCGAAGTGCTCTGCGAGCATATCGTCCTCAAAACGTTCGAAAATATGATACATGCCCCAGTAGAGCCCGTTGAGGTAGAGATGAGCATACATCTGATGTTGGAAGGGCTGCCCGGTAGCGCGCTGCGCGTCCCGGTGCCACTGATCGCGAATATACTGCGCCCGCTCAACCACACCCGGATTCAGCCATGAGTCGCCATTCCCTCCCCGAAGGATCAGGGAGTTAAACTCGGTAACCTCGGAGTCAGCAAAAAGGGGAAACCGCAGCTTGGTGGGACCATACTCTGAGCGGAAGACTGCCCGGAGATTGTGTTTGCCGCGATTGGCGGAGCGACTCGCACGGCCCACCGCCCGGATTCCCCCGTTCAATTGAGTTTGCGCGCCATTCGGAAAATCGAAGAACTCGTAGGAGCACCGCTTTTCCCATTCGTCACCGCGTTGGTCCGAATTGGCGTAAAATCCGCTCTCCCCATCAAAGAGGTCGTCGACGTTCATGACGACCGAGATGGAGGGGAGAGAACGCAGCGAATCGATGATCTCCTCCCGGGAGTAGGCAGTGCCTATCAGGTCCGGGTCCATTTCGTAATCGGTTGCACGCTCTCCCCAGGCCGTGGGAAATCCCTGCGGCCTTATGCTTTGAGTGAGCACGCTGGCTGGAAAGATGTAGGTATGGGTGTCAATATTTGTGGAAACGAGTCCGAGTTTCAGCGCCACTGCCCTGACGGTGGCGGTGCCATCGATTGTAAGAGGGCCGTCGTAGAGTATGCCGTTGCTCGGGGAAGGTTCGCTCCCGTCCAGTGTGTAATAGATGGAAGCGCCTTCGGTTTTACTGCTGATTGTAAGATTGAAGGGTTCCTCATAGAATCCACGATTAGGCGCGAATTTTGTATCGGCTACAAAAGCCCCGGTGTCAGGCTCCCCGGTGTTTTCTGCCCCTGGAGTAGGAGTCAGGAAGTAGCCGGCAGAGCGTTGTCCAAGATCGATTCCCTGAAGTTTGGCGTTGATGAGGAAGTCGCGATCACCGGCGTTGAGATTTGCTCCGTGCAGGGCAAGAATGTTGCCAGTTGGGCGCAGGGCAGGCAGAAATTGCGAGGCGTTGAATTCAACCGTGCTGACGGCCTCCACGTTGGTCCGTTCTGTTTGTGCCGTTGTGTTCCATGAACTTTCCCCTGGAATGTTCGCACATGCGACTTCCTCGCCGTTGATAAAGGCACGAATGCCATCATCGTAGCGTAGCAAGAGTTGCAGGCCCTCCAGCGAGTGAGCGGTGGGCAGGTCAAAGTTGGCGCGGACAAAAAGCGAGGAGCTTCTATTCAGCATCTCACTCTCTGTATTAGTCGTTATGTAGCTGCCGAACCCAATAGAGCTGGAGGGACGGAAGGTGCCTTCGGCCAGGCTTGTGACAGCGTTCGAAGTCAGAGCGACGTCGTAAAGGGCGACATCTGCGAGGTTGCCAGAGAAATAGAGAGGAGTCCTTTCGACGCGTCGGCCGATAGCGACCTCGAGAGAATCGATACTGGAAATATCAGTATCGACAGGAACATTCGCTGGACCGGTGGAGAGATCTTCTATGCCGTCGATATAGAATCGAATATCCGAAAGCGTAGGTGTAGTATCCTCTTCGAACACGACGGCCACATGATGCCATTGGTTATCGGCAATACTCGTGGAGCCTACGGCGCTTCCGCCCCCAAGGTCGCATCGGAGCGCCCCAAGGGTTCCGCTATCCGGATTACTGTTGAGCCGGACGTGAAATTTTCCCGAGGGAACGTCCCGATTCCCCCACGAGATGATTCCATGGTTCGAGGTGTCGTCGGATCGAATCCAGAATACGATGGAGCGGGATGAGGATCCTCCGATGCCGGGGAGAGTGGTTTGGAGAAAAGCTGCGGTGCCGTCAAAACTCAGGGAGGACTCCGGTCCACCAGCGATGGGCGGAGCGTCGAGGTTCCAAAATGATGATTCTCCCTGAATTCCAATCAGAGAGCCCGGAAAATTCCCACTGGTGTCGCGGGCGATGGTGCCAAAGCCATCATCGAGAGGCCAATGGTTTCGTGGAGCAATGGCGCTACCGTCGTTCCCATCGAGGTCAAATCCGAGGGCGAGGCTTCCATGGGTCCAGCTGGCGTCGTCAAAAAGACGGGTTTTCCACTCCGGATCAAGATCATCTTCGGCTGCGGGAACGAGGTAGCGGGCTGCCTGAGTCTCGCCGATGAGATTGATTTTGAGTGACGCTTCCCCAGTGCCGTAGGAAATGTCAGGCCGTTGTCGAGGAAAAGGAACGATTTCCGAGCCGAACTCGGTGAGAATGCGGGCGCCATCAGGAGCTATAAGGGAAAGGTAATCGCCACCCGCATTCAGTTGAAAGTTTGTGTGTAGTTCGGCTCCCGAAGAAGTGCGATTCTTGCCGGAAGCGAATACCACAATATATCCACCTCCCCTGACGACCGAGCCAGAAGGGAAAACCCATTGTCGGGGTTCCGAGGGGTCATCGGTGAGGGAATGACCTGCGAGGTCGATGGCGGACGGGTCGGGATTGTGGATTTCAATCCAGTCAGGAAAATCTCCGTCCTCGTCGGCGATGATCCCATCGTTGCTGGCCATAAACTCAGTGATCCGGGGGGGCGCGGCCATGAGGTCAGCAGCGTGGAGGAGAACTAGGGTGAGAACTGCCCGGGGTAGTGAGGGGGGAAGGGACATGATGAACGGGTCTCGGGGGATTGTGGGTCCCGTGGATGGTGGGGAGCGAGTCTATTTTCAATGCTGCCCTGCGGGTGTGAAAGCGGACGTAGAAGCAGGCTGGAACGTGTTTTCCTTCCGGGGTCAGGATATCAGGTCTACTTCAATTGATCGCGTTGGGAATGTCATGATAATCAGGAGTAACCCGGACGGGTTTTGGAATGGCTAGTTCCGGGGGAGAACCTTGTCCTGTGGGAAAGAGTTGCCGGTAAGTCCGAGGGTGAGTGCTCCGCCTATCCGGGGGTCGCTGGCTCCGAGAAAGATCCCCTTCCTCTTCATGACCGTCTGGGTAGAACCAATGGGACTGGTAGGGCGGATGATGTGCCCCCTTTTGACGAGAAGGTTCCTAGTGTTTGCTTCTAGGCCGGTCTCAACCAGCAGCTCATCGGGGAGCCATTGGTGGTGAAAACGAGTCGTCCGGGTCGCCTCCGCGACATTCATGCCATGATCGATGATGTTGCTGACAATCTGCAGGACGATGTTGATGATCCGGCTTCCGCCCGGACTTCCAGTGGCAATCACGGTATCGTCTTCACCCAGTAGAATGGTGGGAGTCATTGAGCTGAGCATTCGCTTTCCCGGTTCGATGGCATTACGCCGACCACCGATGAGGCCGTAGGCATTTGGGGTTCCGGGTTTTGCGGAGAAGTCGTCCATTTCGTTGTTGAGAAGAATTCCCGTGCCGGGGATGACGATCCGTGATCCGTAACTAAAATTGAGGGTGTAGGTGTTGGAGACCGCATTGCCCTCCTCGTCGATGACGCTAAAGTGCGTGGTTTCATTGCTCTCGGGCGGGGGCAGAGGTCCCAGTCCTGGTGCGATCTGGCTGCTGGGCGTGGCGGGTCCAAGGGTGATGCGTCTGGCTAGCTTTTGCCCGTAGTTTCTTGAGATGAGCTGAGATACGGGTATCTCGGAAAAGTCCGGATCTCCAAGGTAGCGTGACCGGTCGGCGTAGGCCCTTTTCATTGCCTCCGTAATGACATGGATGGTCCTGTCCGAGTTTGAGCCATATTCCCCTATCGGAAAATGAGCCATAATATTGAGCATCTGGATGAGATGAATGCCACCTGAGCTGGGGGGAGGCATGGACATGATTTTCCACCCACGGTAGTGCCCCTGGATCGGCATCCTTTCGATGGCGCGGTAGTCAGCGAGATCCTTGCGGCTGACTAGTCCACCATGAGCACGCATATCACGATCAATCGCGGTCGCAATGTCCCCAAGATAAAATGCGGCAGGCCCTTGTTCAGACAGCAGGCGCAGGCTGCGAGCGAGATCCTTCTGAACGAGGGTGCTGCCTACTGGCCAAGCCTTTCCGTTGGCGTTGAGGAAGATGGATCGGGCTTCCTTGTCTGCGTATAAATCATTTGCGCAGGATTTCAGCGAATCGTGAAGAGCCTGCCCTACGACAAATCCATCTTCGGCTAGTTTGATTGCTGGTGCAAGGGCCCTCCGGATTGAGATTGATCCGTAGTGTCGAAGGGCGTGCGCCAGACCACGAACAGTGCCGGGAACTCCAGATGCCAGCCGCGTGTAGCGAGAAAGTCTCGGGTCAGGAGCGCCTCCCTTCGTCAGAAACATATCGCGCTTAGCTGCCGACGGTGCTTTCTCCCGGTAGTCGAGAGCGATCTGCCGGTTCTCTTCGGCGAGATGAATCAGCATAAAACCTCCTCCCCCCAGATTGCCTGCCCGCGGGAGGGTGACGGCAAGGGTAAAGCCGGCTGTGACCGCGGCGTCGACGGCATTGCCACCCTCGGCGAGAACTTGTAGTGCCGCCCGGGTGGCGTGAGCTTCCTGAGTGGCGACCATACCTCTCTGACCCTTGACTGGCTGTCTTGGAGAGGGTGTCTCAGGGGTGCTGGTGTTCGTATTCTGAGCGACCAGAGGAACAAAAAATAGGGAAATGGCACCCGGAAGGAAGGCGAGTATCCGGATTCTTGTGAAGAAGAGCAGGGAGCGCATGTGTCGCGTAGTATTGCCTTGTGGAAGTCCGGCTGAACATCCGGAAATATGGGCCTTGCTCCTTGTGGGGTGATTTGCCGGGTTTTCCCCGGTGTTCGAGTTGGAAACTCTCCCCTCTTTCTGTGAAATTGATTGGACCTCTGGTGCGAGAGGTGGAGCATGACGCCCATATGAATCTCAAGATCAGATGCCGTAGACGGGCTCATGCCTTTCTGGCCATCCTGATTGTCTCGGGCGGTGTTGCCTGGGCCAATCCCGCCAAGGATCAACTTGCTCAGTTGCTCAAACGTTTCCCGCAGGCTGATGCAAACAAGGATGGAATACTGACGGTAGCGGAGGCCCTCGCTTTTCGGGACAAGGCAAGCGGTGGAGGTGGTGCGCAACGGGGAGCAGCGCGTTCTTTCAAGGTGCACCCAGGATGGGAGAAGGAGAAATTCCCAGAACATGCGCTGTGCTACCAGTCTCCGGAACGCATCCGAGAGACCTACGCAAAGGTTCTTGGTTCCGGCAGGAATCCAGTTACTTCCTTCGCCAAACCAAAAGATGGAGGGCTTCGGGTTGTCGGCACGGGACATAGTTTTATGGGCCCCGGATATAAGACTCTCCCTAAAATCTGCCAGGCTGCTGGATTTCAGCAGCCTATGCATCTGCATACCGGGGGAGGGATGACGGGTAGCACTCGCTATAAGTGGGAGCAGGAGAATGGCATCTTTCAGTTTAAGGGAAAGGCGAAGCCAAAGCTTCTGGCCTCCATCGCCAATGCGGAATGGGAGGCCATGATGTGGGGCCCTTATTTTAACGACCGGCCGGAATACTACTCATGCTGGATTGAATTTTGCCTTAAGTATAATCCTGGCATGAAGTTTTTCCTCTCCGACGGCTGGCCTCAGATTGAGCACTTGGACAAAATCGAAGGGGCCACAAAGAAGGGGTTTGTTCCAGAAACGATCAAGCAGCTCGGTGAGTTACAGGGACAGGCTTATGGAGAGCTGATCGCCCCTCTCAATGAGAAGTATCCTGGAAGGGTAGTCATCATGCCGACCTGTGAGGCGATGGTGCTGGCATCTCAATATTTTCAGAGGGGTGAGCTGCCTGGAGTGGAAGGTCTCCACCGCTCGCTGGGAGGCAAAGCGAAGTCTCTCTGGCGGGATAAGCTGGGGCACCTCGGGCCGGGATTTGAATGGCTGGAGGGTTATGTCTTTTATGCGTCTCTCTACCGGCGATCCCCCGAGTTGATTGATGGGAAAGTGGAGACTGGAGGGTTTCCGGGAGAGCAGCTCGACAAGGTGTTTCGCAAAATCGCGTGGCAGGCAGTAGTCGCTAATCCCTACTCCGGAATCCGGGATGAGGACAAGGACGGGAAAGCGGACTGAATTACGAGCTTGCGATAGAAGGTCTCATGCGCTGCTGCCATGATCTACTTTTCTGAGATATCATAACAGAGGAGCAGGTCCTGATCGCGGAGGTACAATTTTCCATTAGCCACCACAGGGTGAGCCCACGATTTCTTCTCGCTTCGCTCGGGTTGCTCGAAGCTGCTGATTTCCTTCAATTCTTTCGAAGAAGCTTCAATCAGGGCTACAGGTCCGTTTTCGCTTCGGAGATAGAAGTGTCCGTCGGCAAAGGTCGTGGCTCCCTTTCCAGCGCTTCTCTCGCGGTAGATGAGTTCCCCGCTCCTGATGTTCATGCAGGCAAAGCTCCCTCCAGTTGAGCCGAAAACGTGCCCGTCCAGTTCGATGACACCGCCATGGTGGTTGGCGAATTTTCGGCTCGAATGAATTTCCTTGGCGGACCATTCGTCTCCTTTCCTGTCGATCTGGAAGGCGTGGCAGCCGACTCCATAAGAGGAAGTAACCCAGACAATATTTTGATGAACAACAGGAGTGGTGATCACAGCGGTCTTACCGATGCGCTCGACCCTCCAGAGAACCTTTCCCGACTTGGGATCAATTCCTGCCAAGCTCTTGCCAGTGAGTTGGACATATTGGCGTGTTCCTTTGATGATCGCGATAATTACCGATGAATAGCCGGTTGGATCCGTCCACTCACTGGTTTGCCAAAGTTTTTTCCCGGTTTTGCGGCTGAGAGCCAGAACGGTTCCTTTGGCGCCGCCGGGAGTGCAGATCACGGATTCGCCATCAACAAGAGGGGATTCACTCCACCGCCATCCTGACATCATCTTGCCATCAAAGTCATCCTCGAGGTTGACTGTCCATGCCTTTTCTCCATCAGCTGCGTTGAGGCAGGTCAGATTGGAGTGCTGATCGAGAGCGAACACCTCGCCGCCATCCACGGTGGGTGTGCTCCGAGGGCCAGGATAGCCGCGATGCCCGCCGGCTTCTCCAGTTCGAGATTTCCAGATCAACGATCCGTCCGTTTCCCTGAGAGCGATCACATGGCACCCGTCTGCCAGATCACCCAGCGTGTAGATGACACCCTTTGAAACGGAGATGCTGGAAAATCCGGCACCGGCAGTCCGGGCTTTCCAGGCCAGAGGGGGGCCCCCTTCCGGCCATTTCTTGAGAAGGTCAGTCTCCAGAGAGCGACCATCGCGGTCGGGGCCACGCCACTGTGGCCAGTCCTCAGCAGTTGCCGGAAGAGAGAAACCTCCAAGAATCAGACTGAAGGTAATGAGGTGGATCCGGAAGTTAGAAGAGGGAAAACTCATTGGTGTTTTTGTTAACATTGCAGGGAAAACGATTAAAAGATTATGGAGGAACAGGTTCAGGATCTCATCCGGGCGGCAAGAATCACAGCCTCGATCAAGCTTTCTGCTCCAGCTTTTCCCTGCCAAGCAATATCAAGAGCTGTGCCGTGGTCAACGGAGGTGCGAACTATTGGCAACCCCAGAGTACAGTTAACCGCCCGATCGAAGGCTAGGGCCTTGAGAGGAATATGGCCCTGATCATGATACATGCAGATAAAGGCGTCTGTCACCGCGCGACGTTCCGGGAGGAAGGCAGTATCCGGAGGCAAGGGGCCTTCAATTCTCATTCCAAGTGAGCGAGCGTGCTCGATAGCAGGGGCAATGATGCGCTCTTCCTCACTATGCCCAAAGAGCCCTCCTTCTCCAGCGTGGGGATTGAGTCCGCAGACTGCCAGTTGCGGTTCTCTGCTCCTGAGGTGCTTCATCGATCGGTAGGTCAGTTCAATGACTTCGAGAATTCGCTCGGTAGTGAGTATACCTGCTACTTGCTGATAGCCGACGTGGACTGTGACGAAGCTGCAGGTTAGAATATCAGATGTCAGCATCATGCAGAAAGTTTCCGTCTCAGTATGCTCGGCGAAGATTTCGGTTTGGCCGGGCTGGGTAATTCCGGCCATGCGGAGTGCCGTTTTGTTCGCGGGAGCGGTCGTCACGGCATCTACCTCACTCCGGCGGCACGCAGTAATGGCACTGTCGAGATATCGATAGGTGGCGTGACCGGTTGCTTCAGAAATGCTGCCTGGAGTAAGCTGGTCGATATTGATTCCATCAAGGCTCAGAACAGAGGGAACGTCCACCATGTTGAGGTCCGCCCGGGTAATCACATTGGAGGGTTTTCGTTTCCCAGTTTTCTCCGCGCAGCGGTAGAGGACATCAGCATCACCGAAGACGACGGGAACACAATGTTCCGACACTCTATCGTTGCCCAGCAGCTCAAGACATATTTCCGGGCCGACCCCGGCGGGATCGCCCATCGTTACGGCGATTTTGGGATGGCTCATGCGCTGCGTTGAATTCTATGCTGTCGAGAGCGCTTAGGCTACGCTGGAATTTTTTTCATGATCGTGGAGGACCACCTCGTGGATACAGAAGGTCCCAAAATTCCTCTCACCATGAGGAGTTTTTAACCAGCTCAGGAGGGAGATCAGGGATGTCTCTTTCAATTCGCGAGAAGTGGAAGTGATGCGCGGACTCCTGTAACCAGAGGGGCCTGCTCGGCGCCGCAATTTCTGGACGTTCCGATTTCATCAGAAATTTTCTTTTAACATTCTCGACAGGGTGATGAATTGGAAATCTTCGAAAATGGGTCGATTTCAAGGTGACGATCCGTTTACCACACATATCAACGCTACTATGAGACTTTCTCAGCCCCGCATCTTGTTTCTCTGCCTCATGATCCTGTCGCCGCACGTCATGGCGCAGCACAGCCCTGAAAGGCTGCTCTACCGTCGTACTGATAACTTACCCGGAGCAGACTTCACAGGAGCCTTACCCACCAACGTTGATCGGGAAGCCCCTTTCGGAGAACTGGATGATCCATCCTCAAGTCTGATTTCGGCTCTCGACGTGGATCGGGAGCCTGGGACGGAAGTTAACCTGCTGGGAGATAACTACGACCTGGCATTTATTTTTCAGTTTTATGACGAAGATGGCGTGTTTTCGTTCACGGAGAACTTTGATGACCGCGTCAAGGTGGTTGCCACTCCGATTGCCGGATCGGGAAATCTGACCAGCACGGGTGCACCGTTTGAGCACACGGATGTGAGCTGGAATACCCGGACCTTTGGGAACTTCGACTTCTCCGCTGAGGGTGGCGGAGGCTGGTTCAACGTCGATATCTGGCTTGTAGAAGACGGTGGTGGTGCGCAGTCGGCTGCGGATATCGGGTTCGGCTATTACAATGACTTCTCCACCAACACCGCAGATTTCGGGGGTATCGGATACGTCGGCGCCTTTGGCCTCAGCAGCGGTGCGCCTGCGGCATTTGACACGGACGCCAACGGTCAGAGCTGGGGGGCCTACCTCGATAGCTTTGATCCAGACATTGATACTGATGGCGACAGTATCCCCGACGGCTACGAAGAGCAGTTCTTTCCCGGAGACCTGACTCAACTTGGGCCGGGAGACTTTGACGAGGACGGAGTGAATGACGCCGAGGAGTATACTGACGGGACAGATCCTACGGTAGCCGATGGAGACGATGACGGGCTCAATGACGGCGCTGAGAAGGCCGCCGGAACCGACCCATTCAATCCCGATACCGACGGGGACGGGCTGCTTGATGGCGTAGAAACCGACACCGGAACTTTCGTCAACGCCAGCGATACCGGCACCGATCCGCTCAGCATCGATACCGATGGAGACAGAGCTGCTGA
>MDTD01198271.1_pt1 | contig 14317 bp, 9 predicted proteins | sample 811221 | NCBI WGS metagenome assembly MDTD01 (sample SAMN05326646, study PRJNA326480) | marine metagenome | isolation source: seawater | place: Pacific Ocean: South West | collected 2011
ATGAATTCTTTCAACAGCAATACTCTAAATTTGATGACCGCGCTTTTGTAACTCAACTGGAAGCTCGCTATCAAAAGCGTAACCAACTGGCCGCGTCATCAAGCACTGAAAAGCCTCTAGGCGACTACGTCTCTCCTGAAAATGAGGTTTCAACAATACTCGCTTATCCATTTAACGAGGACGGCAATGAAAAAGTATATATGTTGACCGCTGACGCTGGCCGTGAGGGCCTTAATGATGTCATCTATAGATACGGCTCCGCACTTAAGAATGTAAGATGGCTCCAGGTGCCACATCACGGTAGTAGACGAAACTTGGATGAGCAAATCATCGCAAAATTAGCCCCCGAGACATGCTTCATTTCATGTGCGGGAAATATTAAGCATCCGAGTGTTAAACTTGTAAATAAACTCAAACACTATGGGACTGTTTACAGCACACACTACTGCGTCGATTCTAACTCGTGGCTTCGTCAGTCCGCAGGTAAAGTATTCAATCTCAGCATAACGCCAGCGACCCCATTGTATGAGAAATAAATATTTTCACTTTTACTATGACTTCAAACCCGTAGGAGAAGGACTCTTCGCTACAGGTGCGATTTCCAATGCATGGAACGATAATATTTTATTTAATTGGGTCTATGACTGCGGCTCGTCAGATTCGCCCGCAGAGTTAGATCGTGAGATCGACGCTTACATACGCTCGCAGAATGGCCGCGGATGGATCGACTTTTTCATCATCTCACATCTAGACAGGGATCACATCAACGGGGTGGCTAGGATCATGAAGCGCATTCGGGTGGATAAAATATTCCTGCCCTACATGCCCTTGGTTGAGCGCATAGAGCTCGCATTGAATCAACCTGTTGTTTCGCCGGAATCACTACGTTTCGCCGCCGATCCTGCTGGTTACCTCGCTGAAGTTGGTAGTGACAACCTAGGTGAAGTGATCTTCATAGTTGGCGGTGAATCTGAAGAGTATATTCCACCCGTCGGCAGCGACGAACCACCCTCACCTGAAGAGACCGATCTAAGAAAACGGATTAAAATCAAGAAAGATGATACAAGTCCTGACGGAGCGGCAGATGATCTAAAATTAAATGATTATGTTCGTTACAGCTACACTACAGCAACCGAACCAGCATCCATTGTCGGTTTGTGGGAATTCGTGTTCTTCAACGAAACGTTTAAAGAGGTAGATGCTAGCCTTACAGAAACTGTAAAAAAACGTATTCAAGGTTCGATCCAAGGCGACGGTTACTTTGATGATGCAGAGCAGTTGATTGATGACCTTAAGGATATTTATGAAAATCGCTTCTTCAAAGGTAATCGTCGGAACGACATATCCCTCGTCACCTATTCGGGTCCAATCGTAACAGGATTGCTTGATAAGAACTTCTCAGATCATCATTTTCCGCCACCTCCGCTGGCATGGAGGCTACTTCATAGCAGAAAAACGACGTTTACTTACTTGGGTCCCTTAAGCTCGAAACCTTCTATTCTCTACTTCGGAGACATCACCGTAAAAAAGCGACGCCTGCAGAAAATAATAAAATGGTTTGGTTCGGCTCGCTGGGATAGAATCACAATAACTCAAATAGCACACCATGGATCAGTTCACTCATGGTTCAAGAGCGCAGCCATTGAGTTTAAACATGAATACAGCGTCTATTCATACGGCTTGCACAACACTTACAAACACCCCGGAAAAGATGTTGTCGATGACTTCAAAACCATGAGTGCAACAATCCTAGTAAATGAACACCAAGGAGCCTGCTGTTCAGGCATGCTACATTTTAAATGAAGGGTATCGCCTACGAAAAAGCCGTCGCAGCCGTGCAGGCAATGATGGACCCCAACTCTACGGTGGAGCACAATATGCACATCCCAGACAAAGATGGGATCAAGCGACAGTTTGATGTCGTCCTCCGTGGTAATGTCGGCGGCCACAAGATGCTCGTCGTGATTGAGTGCAAAGATGAGAAACGCAAAACGGGTGTTCCAAAGATTGAGGCTTTTCATGCTAAATCAAAGTCAGTTGGGGCGAATATGGCACTGTTTGTTTCTCGAAGTGGCTTCACCAAGACAGCAGTCACAAAGGCACGCGCCTACGACATCGGAGTTCTGTCCCTAGTCAAAAAAGATAGCGACGAACCGACGCAACCGAAAGCAGATTGGTATATGGAAAGTTTCGCATGGTCACAAGCGAGATTCACCTTCCATTTTGCTGATCCCTCGATTCAGTTAAATGACTTCGACTGCGCTAAAATCAGCTATCAGGGACATCGGCTTCTCGACTGGTGGCTCAGTAAATTGGACGAAAACCACCGACTAGAAGACGGTGATTACGAACACCCACTTGTTTTCTCCGAGCCAAGAGAATTCACGATAAAAGGACAGCTTTACTCTCTGAACGGCGTGACTTGCTATGCCACGAGAACCAAGGAGATCCTGAAGAAAACCATTCCCCTGAAGATGGATGGATTTTATGACTGGTCAGAGGGGAAGGTGAAGCTGCCTCCTTCATCAAGCATCACCACGGGCAGCTTTCTCAGCGACTTTTCCGACTGGGAGCCACACGAAGGCCCGATCCCAGAGCCAAGCGGATTCTTCGATTGGCGACTAAAAGGGTTTGGCGCGGTGAATTTACCGTATAGCCAAGAACCATTCGACTTCGAAAAGCTCTAACCATTAATTGGAAGCGAGAATGCATCACTATGAGCGAAAAACCACTACTAGCGCTAATCTCTGAAATATGGAAGAGCGAGGAACCTATCGATAAGTCTGCCTCTGACGGTATTGATCTGCAATCAGAAGTTACGGCGATCAGTAGCGACCCGGAATATGCCAGAAGTATCGTCGATGCGCTTGAGCAAGGGAAACCTGAGGGTGGCGAGCCTCATCTGAACTACATTGAATTCTGCCGAAAAGGCACTCGTGTTCGGGGAGTTGTGCCTGGTATCGCACTGTATGCCAAGTTGGGCTTACTTGGTATTGAGGATAGGTCGGACTACATTTGCGAAATGATCTCGATTTCGGGTTACTCCCTGTTCTTGCTCATCGACACACTTGAAATCTCGCTTCGAAACCTCGAATTTGAAACTGATCGCCTTAAAGAGTTCTTTGAGTGCGGTATCGAGCGTGTCGGGAATGACATGACTGCTGGACGATTTTACCGGAATGTAGAAACCTTCGTTCGAAGTCACCCCGAGCAAGCAGAAGTTATCTTAGGCTCGTATTTAAAGCATGGTGATACTCTATCAGATCAGCAACGCGTGTTTTGCACTCTGCTTCTTGGGCATTTCCGCACACATCATCCGATTGAAGAACTCGATGAGAGCTTTCGCACTTCCGACCACCTCAAACTTCGCATGTGCCATCATCGGTCATGGAGCGTATCCATTCCGATAGAGCAGGAATGGCAGGAGACGCAGCCTGTCCTTGACCGTATCTGCGTTGGTGAAATTGAAGAAAAAGATGCCGCCCTTAGGCTGGCTCTAAGTTTATCCGCGTCGAGGGACGCTGATTTTGAGGCATACCTCACTTCTGCTTTTACTTGGTTCCGATCGAAGATTGGGACAGAGCAAACTCCCGATCTAAAATTTGAGTTTTTTAACCATGCGGAATTGATGTGCGTGCACGCAAAACCAGAGGCAAGCGATTGCCTTTGCTCCGAGATCGTGAAGACGATGTCATTGCTATTTCCAATTCCGATCGATCATGAAGGAACTTGGGGAAAGTGCTTCGGGATGCTCGCCCAGATGATTGATCGAAGTGAAGTGGGATTTATTGAAGCTCTGGATCAACTTGTTGAATCTGACATCGGGGGCGTGGTTGAGCACTTCCGTTATGAAAATGACTACGTGTATTTGCTGAACAAAATGCAAGAACACGCAGAGGCAATGGGGCCCGCCGTTACTCGGTATTGTTTTTCAGCGGATCGGAAACAACGTCGATTCGGTCTCCATTTATTCGACGTGCTCAACATGGATCAATTTGTAGATCCATCGGAGGAGATCACTCCATCTCATGTTTGTTTAGCCCTTTTGGAGTTTCGGCTATCAACACATCTGGAGGATGCAATTACCCGGTTTTATTTGGCTGTAGAGCCTTTCGCCGGGAAGTCTAACGAAAGTAAGGCTCTCTTCCGTGAACACGTTAGAAATGAAGCCTTAAACTATCCCGGGGGATGTGTAGAGTATTGGGGGGAGCATGTGGAACCAGATTCGATGCTCAGAGAGGCGATTCAGTTTCAAGAGGCTTATTTCGAGGCATTCAAAGACCAAGAAGTAATGAAAGGTATACGTAGTGTGATGCCGCACATTCAATCCGGAATTCATCTGAGGAGTCGAAAGCAAGCATCCCAGTTGCGCAAAAGTATGGAGGAGTCTCGTAGCCGGTCCCCGCTCCAGACACTTATAAAAAATGTTAACCTCTACTACGGGGAGGAGTTTGCGAATGTCGCTGGTGGCAAGATCAGCGATTCACAACCAATGACGAAACATTCGCATAGTATGGCTTTACCTCGGTTGCCCGAAATTGACCCGGAGGGAGAGTTTATCGATCGAATGCATCTACTTGCGGGAATCCGAAAGTACGAGGGAAAGGTGAAATCTGATGACTGAAAAGCAAGCCAGTAACCTTGGCGAATCGAGGGATTTCGTTGTGAGCTATGTCAAAGGGCTCAAAGAGCGAACGATGGTGCGCAAAGACGCCATGGTTTACGGTTTAGACTGGGTTCTCTACCAGCTCGCATTGGCAAAGGGATGGGATCCACAGCGCTTGCCGTTCGCCAGATCGGAAAGCGGAGCCAACCATAAGACGGAACCCGAGTATGGCATTGATCTATCTTTTCTCCGAGACGAAGGCAAAGAACTCATAATCTTTGTCCTGAAAGATGAACCGCTAAAGAACAAGACTTGGAGCAGTGAGCGAATTAAGGATGATCTAGAGAAGGCGATGTATCCTAGACTGTCTTCAGCGGTGTATGATGATGTTGTTCGGGTTTGCGTGGTTTTGGCCTACAACAAGGACGAAGATCAGGCAGGGATAGAACTTTTCGACCGCTTTGTTGAAAATCAGACAAAATCGATATCTGGCAATCGTGAACTCCACTTTGAGCGTTGGAACCTGACTTCGATCAGCGACGAGGTGCACTCGAACTTACTGAGTCCTGCGCTCTTGCCGGAGGGCATCTCGGATTTGCTGCGGTATGCCGCAACACATTTCAAGCAGTGTCAGGTTGGATCAGATAGCTGGATTCAGTTTATGCTTCCGAACTGGGACAACCTCATCTCCCAAGTGCTAGATTCAAGAGAGCAAGATTATCGTAAAATCAGCATACTCTCCATGTCGGCAGTTATCATGGGGAAGTCCAGAGGGCACTCGAACGGTTCCGATGTCGGCTATATCGAGTTGGTTGAGAAGCTTATGCTGCGGATGTGGGACTATGCCTCTCATCTTGATGATAAATCAGTCAAAGCTCTGGTATCTCAGGCATGGGTAGAACTTTATCTTTCGGAGCTGGAACGGTTTTATCAGAAATATGGCTCTTATCTGAGGCAAGCTCATGCCGTGTCTATGATCTCTAGAGCCAGTGGGCTGGATGCAATCAATGCTGGATTTAACGCTTATTGGCACCTAGCTCGGATCGGATTATTTACTTATGCGATAGAGAATCTCACGGAAGATTCCGACGATGGACGCGAATATTTGAGCAGTAAATACTCTGAGTTCGCAGATATCGTGGAGCGCATGATCTATAACGAACCAGGCTCTTTGCGGCCTTTGATTGACGCACATCAGGCACAAGTATTTCTTATTTGGAGGCTATTAGCTAAATCCGGGAGGATCGGTGTGCTTTGTGATTTTCTCAATTTGCTGGTAGATCGTTTACTGGCACGTCGCATCAACAAAGTGGGGATTCCATTTATTGATGGGCATAACAGCTATAAGATTGTGGCTGAAGCAGCCGGGACGAAGGAAATGCAGGGAGTTGGAGACCAAAGCTCATTCTTTTGCTTAGCCCTCATGGAATATTGCATTCCGATACAAGAGTTTGGGAGCAGTATAATCGAGAAGATATACCGGCAGTTAGTCCTAGGCATTGATGGATACGGGGAGCAATACACGGAGACAAAACCATTAGATCTTATCTGTTGGGCTCCTAAGGAAGGCTGGGAGCTGTCGATGCTTAAGGGCAAGAGTGCTAACAGCGTCGGGATCAGCTTAGAGTATCTACATGACTCCGAAGATGAAATTCATGGAGAGCGCATTGTTTCAAAGCTGCGAGATTACAAAGATGAGTATCTATTGAAATATCCCATTCCAACTAAGTTGGACATTCCTTCAAGTGTCATGATCTTAGCATGCCTCACTAATGATCATGCCCTACCTCCATATCTATGGCGGGGGTATATTTATGATCAAAAGTTCTAGGGCGTGCCAGCCATTTATGGATATCTTACACATTCATAGATATCGCCCGATTCGACAAGACCATCAATATTTCACGAACTACCTGATCAAGAATCTTCCCATCGGTCGCAATAACATGATCGTAAAGGCTCTCATTCGTGAAATCGATATCGTAGAGCTCTGATGGCTGCACAGTCAGGGACAAAACACGACCACCGAGGCGATCAAACGACAACTACAGCAAATCTGCCAACAAAGCGGTTTGACGCTCGATGGCTTAGAGCTGTATCGTTGGTTGCCCAATGGACTCTCTGCGGTCGACATCCATGTCTTCGCCGAAGGCCTGGTCAATATCGCCCATCTCTACTACCTGCACGAAGCGAAGCCACGCGCCCTCGATGTGCCCGATCAAACCCTGCGCCGTGTATTTACCGATCATAACGTAGAGGCCGAAGCTGGCTACACGCTGGACGGCCGTGCACGCAAAAAGATTCGCCTCGACTACTATGTGCCCAGCGCTCGGCCCACCGCCTTTCAAATCATTCGCCGCCACGGACGCATACTCAGCACCATGGAGCAATGGGGCTTTCGTTGGAACGATCTGCGCAGCCAACACCCGGATCTACGCCCGGCGATGATCTACGACCCCCACCATCAAGACGTCGACGCCGTCAGCCGCGCCATTGGCGAAGAAGTCTGTGAGCTGTTCTGCTCCTACGAAGAGACCGACCGCATCCACGAGTTTTTAGACGCATAAGAGTGCGCGAATCTCGGGAGCCATAGGCAGGTCGATAAGCAGACTATCAAGACATTCTATATGGAAGTCAGTTTTGGCTCCGTGATCGAGCAGCAGCTGAACTGCCGTCGCATCATTGTTCCAAATCGCCCAACAAAGTGCGGTGGCCCCCCCTCAGCCTGATGGTTGAGTCACGGTAATAGTTGAAAAGGTCGTTCAAAGTGGTCGCCTAATATTCAGATGTATGGAAAGCACAGAACCTCAAATTTATTTTCAGTATCGTAAAATCCCAGGATGTCCTACACTATCAACAACTGAACACATGATTTCTATTCGATAAATGGCTAATGCTGAACAGATTAAGTCGCTCTTACGCAGTCACTCCAACAAGGATGACGCTCGATTCTTTGCGACCGCGATGCAAGTGGCAGCTGATGCCTCGCGCAAAGGCAATCGGGTCTTAGCCGACGAAATTCGGAAGCTGGTCGATCAATCGCGCGGGAAGGGAGAGTCCAAGCGTGCGATATCGATCGCGTCTCCTTCCGTAAAGCTCGGGGAACTGCTCACCATGAGCAGCTCTCAAGTGCGACTCAACGACATGGTGCTTGCGCCACGGGAGAAAGGCCGACTGGAGCGTATTCTACAAGAGCAGAAGCAAATCGATATGATTCGCTCGCACGGGCTGGAACCTCGTCGGAAGTTGTTATTATCAGGACCTCCGGGGTGCGGTAAGACCATGACCGCCTCCGCGCTCGCGGGAGAATTGGGCCTGCCTCTTTTCACCGTGCGGCTAGATGGCCTGATCACTAAGTTTCTAGGCGAAACAGCGACCAAGCTGCGTAGTATTTTCGAAGCGATTGAGAAAAATCGAGCCGTTTATTTATTCGATGAGTTTGATGCAATCGGCAATCGACGCGGGATGCTGAACGAAGTCGGTGAAATGCGACGCATCGTGAACAGCTTTCTGATGCTGATCGAACACTCGCAGAGCAATAGCTTGATCATTTCGGCGACCAACGACGCTGCGGCACTAGATGCCGCCCTCTTCCGGCGCTTCGATGTGCTGCTAGAAATGCCAAGACCGAGTCAGGAACTGATCGTGGCAGCTCTGAAGAATAATCTTTCTGGAGTCAAAAAGTCACGTATTGCTTATAAAACCTTCGCGGAAGCAGCTCATGAACTTAGCTTTGCTGAGATCAGAAAAGTTTGTGATGAGGCGATCAAGGAAATGCTACTATCGGGTGCAGAGAAGTTAAGCACCGAGCATTTGCTCACAGCACTCGATGAACGGCGTGACTTCCTCTCGGATCACCAGTTCACTCAATAATGCCAGACAACCCCAGCACCCCTAATCTACAACATATACGCCTCCCCCTGATCGCTCCCGAAGACCGTAGACATGGCTTTCGAATGGTGACTGGGCCTAGAGGCGACTCGAAATGGCCGACGCGTCCCGATAAAAAATCGCACGGCGAAGGGCTGAAGCAACAAGTTGAATCCATTCGTAATGAGTTTGAAGCAACGACTCCTGATTTAGAAACATGGAAGGAGAGCTTATCTGCTTTCGGCTTAATTCTAGAGGTCTCTGGCGCTGCTGGCTGTGCTCTAGCCACGGGTGCACTGGATGAGCGCAAAATTGGAATAAAACTATTACAAGAGAAGCAAGTTCTCGTTGATGATGACCAGTTTATCACGGTTGCGGTGATCTTCGTGCCGTATGGCGGATTGGAGGCCTTTTTAGAAAAATTTGATGCGTATATCGCAGAACCCGAAATGGGTGAGAGTCGCAAGCGTGACGAATTAATTACGGGCATTGAGACGATCCAGCGAGCCTCCATCAAAGCACTATGGAACGATCCCGTCGAACTGTTACCCACTCCGGGGCGAGTCGCATGGTGGGAAGCATGGGTGCGACGCGACGGCACTGATGCGGGATACCCTGAAGATGAGCTATTCCAACAGTTTATTAAAGCCTGCGACCGCTTTGGGATCGCACGGGGAAATGAAGTGCTCGTGCTACCAGAGCAATTCGTCCTACTCATCAAAGGTAGTATGGAGCAAATCGGCAGTGCCATCCCTGCCTTAAATGCACTACAAGAGCTAAGACGCCCGAAAGTCCACGCGGGATTTTTCATGAACGAATCCCCCGTCGATCAGCGTAAATGGTCAGACAGTCTTCTGGATCGAGTTTCATGGCCGGATGCCACCAGCGCCGCCGTTACATTATTGGACACAGGCGTCAATCGTACCCACCCATTGATTGAGCATGCCTTGGATTCATGGGATTGTGATGCCTACGAGAAGTCACACCACGGAGTCGATGATCGTGATGGACATGGCACTCAGATGGCGGGGCTCGCGCTATTCGGCGACCTCACACCAATTTTGGACGGAGACGGACCAATTCATTTAAAGCATCGTTTGGAATCCGTAAAAATGATTCCCCGCTCAGGCACAGTGCACGACCCCATCTTATACGCCAAAGTGACTGAAGAGTGTATGGATCGCCCGGAAACTTGGCTAGAATCGACGCCCAGAAAGCGAGCCTACTGCCTCACCATTTGCTCCGAAGACAATCTCGACCGAGGGCGTCCCAGTGCATGGTCCGCAGCCCTAGATACTGCTATTCTGAATCGTGCACAGACTGAAGCAGATCAACCACGCATCGTTTGCGTCTCTGCTGGCAATTTAAGCCGTACACATATCGCAAACTACCCAAAATCCAACCAGGAGCATTCAATTCATGATCCTGCCCAATCTTGGAATGCAATCACCGTAGGTGCTTACACCGAGAAAGACCTCTTGTTTGATAAGAAATTCTTGGGATGGGAAGCAGTCGCACCGCCAGGAGATCTATGCCCGTCTTCAACGACAGGCCTAAACTGGAACAAGAATTGGCCGATCAAGCCCGACATAGTGATGGAAGGCGGCAACTACGCCCACAGAGAAGGCAGCGGCGATCAACCGGACACGCCTGACGATTTACAACTGCTCACCACACACCACCGATTAAATGAGCGAATGTATGCAACCACAGGTGATACCAGTGCTGCCGCAGCTCAAGCCGCTCGCTATTGCGCGATCATACAGGCAGAAAACCCCAATCGCTGGCCCGAAACCATTCGAGCACTTTTGATACACTCTGCGAAATGGACCGCGCAAATGACAGGCTGGCAGCCGAAGCATGAATGGAAGCCTCCGTCAAAACTGACGAAAGGACGTGCCTTAGAATTGATACAGCAATACGGTTTTGGAGTGCCTGATTTATCGCGCGCCCTCAAGAGCGCTCAAAGCTCAGTCACGATGATTGCAGAAGAAGTCATTCAACCTTTTTCCAAAGAACGGAATGAAGAAGGGGCTCTCATGGAAAAGGTGAAAGGTTACAATCGGCACTACATTCCAATCCCACAAGAGGTGCTCAATGCAAACTTCGATAAACGTGTTCGGATGCGAGTGACACTCTCCTACTACGTGGACCCAAATCCAACAAATCCGCTCGTTGCCAGTAAGTATAGTTATCAAGGCGCGGGACTGCGCTTTGAAGTCAAATCAAAGTCTGATACCGATGAACAGTTCTTCGCTCGCATCAATCAGTTAGAGTCGATCGGAGAAGACAAGAAGGGCGACAGTGATAGTGCACAGTGGCTACTCGGCTACAAGAATCGCTCTAGAGGCTCTCTCCATAACGATGTCTGGTATGGAAATGCCGCAGAACTGGTATCCAAAGACTGCATTGCGATTTTCCCTGTAGGTGGATGGTGGAAATACCGTCCTTTCTTAGGAAAACTACAAAGTTCACTGCGGTATTCATTACTTGTAACTGTAGAAATTGAAGACCCAACAGTCGATTTATACACTCCGATAGCGACTCAAATCGAAGGCACGATCAAAGTGTAAGCACAAACAAGGCAATTCCCTAGATAACATTCTTGGCATCGCTAGTTATTCACAACAGTCTGGGGCTGATTACGCCATGAGTCTGACAAATACCACCGAACGTGCCCTAGAGGAATCCATTGAAAAATCTCTAAGCGGAGGCATCTCTAGCCCCTCACCCAAAAGTGGTGAACCCGCAGAAGATCAGAGCGACTTTAACGCGAATAAGGGCGTAGGCTACGTGCGCGGCCTCTCCAAAGACTTCAATCCAGAGTATGCTCTGGATACTGCAAAGCTCTGGGAGTTCCTTGAGAAAACTCAGGCGGGCGAACTGGCCAAGCTGCAATACAAGCTAGACTGGAAGCAGCAGATTATCGAGCGTCTACACCGCAAGCTGAAGAAGGACGGCATCCTCGCCATTCTTAAACGCGGCCTCGACGTGGATAACGCGCATTTCGACCTACTCTACCGCTTACCCTACAACGAGCTGAATCCCGATGTGACTGCCAAGTTTGAGTCTAACATTTTCTCCGTAACCCGACAGGTCTACTTCTCCCCGACTGACAGTCAGTCTGTAGACATGGTGCTATTCATCAATGGGCTCCCCATCTCGACGATTGAACTGAAAAACCCATGGACAGGCCAGAACGTCAATCATGCGAAAAAACAATACCGAGAAGACCGTGATCCGCGTGAAACGCTCTTTGCATTTCGGCGCTGCCTAGTGCACTTCGCAGTCGATCCGGACGAAGTGTGGATGACGACTAAGTTAGACGGCAAGAGCACTTACTTCCTGCCCTTCAACAAAGGCTATCGAAACGGTAAAGGCAACCCACTAAATCCAGACGGCCCGAAGACAGCTTACCTCTGGCAGGAGATCCTGACTCGCCACAGCTTAACCAACATCATCGAGCATTACGCAAAGGTGGCCGTGGAAGAGGAGAAGAAATCCAAAAAGAAGAAGGAGACGCTTTTCTTCCCCCGTTACCACCAGCTGGAAGTGGTGCGGAACCTTCTCGCAGATGTGCAAAAGCGAGGCGTTGGGCAGCGCTATCTAGTGCAACACTCGGCGGGCTCCGGGAAGAGTCATTCGATCACATGGCTGGGCTATCAGCTAGTGGAGCTGTTCGACTCGACAGGCGAGCACAACCTGTTCGATTCAGTCATCGTAGTCACAGACCGGCGCGTGCTGGATCGGCAAATCGATAAGAACATCAAACAGTTTGCTGAAGTTAAGAATGTCCTCGCACACGCAGATAGTTCCTCCGACCTGAGGGCTCATCTGGAGAAAGGCAAAAAGCTAATCACCACAACTGTGCAGAAATTCCCCTTTATCGTCGATGGCATCGCTGACATGAGCGAGAAGTGCTTCGCTGTAATCGTGGACGAAGCGCACTCATCGCAGAGCGGACAAGCAGCAGACAAACTGAATATGTCGCTGGGCGGTGGGGATGACGAGGAGGAGCCGGAGGATACTCAGGATAAAATCCTTCAGGCGATGGATCGACGTAAGATGAGCCGAAACGCCTCTTACTTCGCATTTACAGCGACACCGAAGAAAGCCACTTTGGAGAAGTTCGGCACCCGTAACAAAGATGGCGGCTTTGATCCCTTCCACCTATATTCGATGAAACAGGCCATCGAGGAAGAGTTCATCCTAGATGTGCTGGCCAACTACACGACCTACAAAAGCTATTACGAGGTCCAGAAGTCCGTGGAGGCGAACCCACTTTTTGACACCATCAAAGCTCAGAAGAAACTGCGCAACTATGTGGAGTCGGATCAACAAACCATTGACACCAAAGCGTCGCAGATGGTGGATCACTTCATGGCCAACGTAGTCGCCCAGAAGAAGCTACGCGGAGCCGCACGCGGGATGATAGTCACCCGCAATATCGAGTCTGCAATCCGTTACTACTTCGCCGTGCAACAGCATTTAAAGGACAGCAAAGCCAACTTTCAGGCGATTGTCGCCTTCTCTGGGAAAAAGACGGTCGATGGCATCGAACACACCGAAGACTCAATCAACGGATTCCCCTCCAAGAATATCCCAGACAAACTTGCCGGGAAGGATCGCAAGCAGGGAGACCCCACCTACAAGCTCTTAATCGTAGCCAACAAATTCCTCACAGGCTTCGATGAGCCCCTACTCCACAGCATGTATGTGGATAAGAGGTTACAAGGCGTCCTAGCAGTGCAGACACTCTCCCGGCTCAACCGCTGCAACCCTAAGATGCAGAAGCAGGACACTTTCGTCCTCGATTTCTACAATACGACAACAGACATCAAGGCTGCTTTTGACGATTTCTACACAGCCACTAGCCTGACGGAGCCCACAGATGTCAATGTGCTCCATGACCTCAAGGAAGCACTCGACGAAGCTGACATCTACACATGGGCAGAAGTCGAGCACTTCAATGAGCTGTTCTTCAATGATACCGAGGCCGAGAAGTTGCACCCCGTGCTAGATGGCCCGGTCGCCATCTTCGACTTGATGGAAAAAGAAGAGGAGAAGATTGATTTCAAGATCAAGGCCAAGCAATTCGTGAAGCTCTACGGTCAACTAGCCTGCATCATCCCGTTTCATCAGATTCAATGGGAGCAGCTGCACTGGTTCCTGAAGTTTCTCATTCCAAAGCTGAAGCTGAAAGACACGGAAGGACCTAAGGTAGATGCCCTGCTAGAAAGCGTCGACCTGTCCACCTACGCCTTGGAGCGCGTCAAACTGAACCAGAGCATCGAACTCGACGACTCAGATACAGAGCTAGACCCCGAAAATCCAAACGTCAGAGGCTACCACGAGGACGGTTCCGAAGAATCCCCCCTAGATGAGATAGTCCGCATCTTCAACGAGCGGTGGTTCTCCGCTTGGGATGCCACTCCAGAAGAACAGCGTGTCAAACTGGTCAACATCTTGAAGCATGTCCGGGCGAATCCCGACTTCGAAGATCAGGTGCTCAATAACACCGACCAGCAGAACCGAGCCATCGCGCTGCAAAGTCTGATCACCCAAGCAGTGAACAAAGAGCGCCGCCGCGAGTTGGAACTCTACAAGCTCTATGCCGGTGACACCGATTTCAAAAAAGAATTCGACGCCATGGTTGCCCGGATTCTAGCCATCGAGAAGCTAGATCCCCCCGCTTAGGCACATTCGCCCGCATTCGGAAACTCGACATGCTATGGCTCAATATTGAGCCGGATTGGGAAAGTTGGACAGGTTGCTACAACTAAACAAAGTAAAGCAACCAATGAAAAAAAGACGTACATTCACCGCCGAGTTCAAAAGCAA
>MDTD01076917.1_pt1 | contig 14316 bp, 11 predicted proteins | sample 811221 | NCBI WGS metagenome assembly MDTD01 (sample SAMN05326646, study PRJNA326480) | marine metagenome | isolation source: seawater | place: Pacific Ocean: South West | collected 2011
GGTGTGGAAGTGCAGTAATGCATGAAGCTAACTGATACTAATAACTCGATCGGCTTGATTTTCTATGTACTAGAAATAAACTAATTAAAAACAAGCGACACTGAGATAGAATAGTATTTAAAATATTAATTGGTATTGATTTCATGTTTAATTGACCTGGTGGTTATAGCGGAGAGGTTACACACGATCCCATTTCGAACTCGAAAGTTAAGGGCTCCAGCGCCGATGGTACTATGTCTTAAGGCAAGGGAGAGTAGGACGTTGCCAGGTCTATTAAACATGAAACTGTGTCACTTCATATGTTCTTTACATAAAAGTAGAATAAATTTTTGATAGTATTACTAATTCTTATTAATTACTTCTTTGTTTCATTATAATATTAACCAGAAAATTTAGATGAATAAAATTAACTGTCTTATATTGGCGGCTGGAAAACATAAGAACAATGATACCGCATGTAGTTTATGGACTTTTTCAAATGGAAAAAGCATTTTAGATTGGCAATATCACACATTAAATCTTGCAATAGACAATCCATCTATTCAAATTGCTATTGGTTACAAATATGAAGAAGTTGTTAAGAAATATAAAAACCTGAATTTTTGTCGTATAAAAAATTGGGAAGAGGGAAATTCATTGCGATCACTTCTAGAAGCTGACTTTCCTCTATCAGATTCATTACTAGTTATGTACGGCGATACAGTGTTTCGTTACGAATCGATCAGAGAACTGATTAGAGTAAATGAAGATATTGTCATTGGCGTTGATAGTAAATGGAAGTCAAGATTCGCTGATAGATCATTCGATGATATTGAAATTGCTGAAAAAATTGAAACGCCTAATGAGGGTACTTTGGAATACACAGGGCTAATAAAGTTTTCTCCTAAAGTTTTAAGATTCATAAAAGAAAACAATAACTCCTTAAAAGATAAGAATTTCTTAGACTTAATAAGTTTTTTAAAGACTTCAGGTTTCAATATGGAATTTTATGACCTCTATGGTGAATGGGCTGAAATGAATGAATCTAATGATCTAGTAAAATTTATCTTAGGCACAAAAGCTGAAACATTAAATCGTATCAAGTCAATTGTTAAGAAAAGTGAAGTTTGTGAACAGTATTTAGTCATCTCAAGACAATGGAATCTTAATAGAGATGCTGAAATTAAAAATATTGCAAAAAAATTTAATAGTCAAAATGTAATCATAAGATCAAGCTCATCAGACGAGGACAATTGGAAAACAGCAAATGCTGGACTTTTTTTAAGTCTTATGAATATTGAAGTAAAAGATCAAATAAAACTAGCTGACTCAATAGATAGTGTTTTTGCTTCTTATGAACAAGTTAATGATGATAGCCAAGTATTGATTCAACCTTTTATAAATGATGTAATGATGTCTGGCGTTATTTTTACAAGAGATCTTGTTACTGGCTCTCCTTACTATGTAATTAATTACGATGATGAGTCGGGAAGCACTTCAAGTGTAACTTCGGGAAAGGATGGCAAATTTAGAAATCTAGTTATCAGTCATAAAGGTAAAAATACTGTTAAAAATATTGATGATCGAGTAACGAGAGTAATTGATGCTGCTCAAGAATTGCAGAGTATTTTTGGGTTTGATAACTTAGATATTGAATTTGCTATAGACAAAAATAATAGACTTTACTCATTTCAAGTAAGACCCATTTCTGTAAAACATGATAGCTCAATAAATATTTCTGATGAAGAGATTTTTAATCTAATTGATAAGGCAAAAGATAAGTTTCTAAATTTACAAAATAATAATAAGCATCTCGGCAGATATACTATTTTTTCAAATATGACTGACTGGAATCCAGCTGAAATTATTGGTACTCATCCAAATACATTAGCATATAGTCTTTATGAGCACATTATAACTAATGATGTGTGGGCACTTCAAAGAAAAGAATTTGGCTATAGAGACTTAGGCTCAACACCGCTTATGGTGAATTTCAGTGGACAACCATATATTGATTGTAGGGCAAGCATAAATTCCTTCATTCCTAAAAATTTACCAAATTCTACTTCTGAAAGACTAATCAATGCTTACTTGGAAATTTTGAAAAAAAATCCACATTTACACGACAAGCTAGAGTTAGAAGTAGTTTTTACAATATGGGAGCCAAATTTTTCAAACATTGCCAATGAACGTTTTAAAAATTATGACGTATCAATTGATGATATTAGAATATTAGAAAAAGAATTAAAGTTAATAACCATAGAAGCCTTTGATCGCTTAGACGAGGATTTAAAACCCCTTGAAGAGCTTAAAAAGTTAACAGAAAAAATCATTGCTAGCGATAGCCGGCCAGTCGAAAAAGCCTATTTATTGATTGAATTGGTGAAAAAGTATGGAACGTTACCATTCTCACATGCTGCAAGAGCTGGGTTCGTAGCTATCACTTTGCTTAAAAGCTTTGTTAGTTGTGGCATATTATCAAAAGACCGATTACTTGAATTCCAAACAAGCATCAGAACAGTTGCTGGAGAATTTACTGAGGATTTAGGTAATGAGGAGATACATGTTGATCATTTAATTGAAAAATACGGACATTTAAGACCAGGTACATATGATATAGGTGAAAAAGCTTATTGGGAAAATACGCAGTTCTATTTTAGAAGGTCTAAAACTAAAATCAAAAACATCAATTCAAAATTAAATAAAAAGTTCACTTTTTCTGAAGTTGAACTGCTTAAAATGCAAAAAGCACTTAATGAGTTAAGTTCTGACATAGATATAAAAGAAATTATAAAGTATTTTGTGAGAGCAATTACTTCCAGAGAGCATTCAAAATTTATTTTTTCAAGATCATTAAGTTTAGCATTAGATGAGTTAGTAAAATTATGTTCAAATAACTCAAATATTACAAGAAGTGAAATCGGCTATCTTAATTGGAACAATATCTGTGAACTTAATTCGAGAAAAAAAACTCTTGTTGACTTACAATCAGAGCTTAATTATAGAAAAAAGAATTCTCATGAAAAAAGTATGGTTAAATTACCATCAGTTATATTTTCAGTAGACAGCTTTTATGGATTTGAAGAAGAAAAATCATCACCTAATTTTATCACACAAAAAAAAATAACGGCCGAAGTAATAGAAGTAGTAGAAGACGAACAAATTGATTATTCTGATAAAATAGCTATGATTCCTAGCGCTGATCCTGGCTATGACTGGTTGTTTGCACACAAAATAGCGGGTTTAGTTACAACATATGGTGGTGCAAACTCTCACATGGCAATTAGATGTGCTGAATTGGATTTGCCTGCAGCAATTGGTGTAGGTGAGGACTTATACAATAGTTTAAAAAGCATGAGGCAAATTTTCTTAGATTGTTACAATGAAAAAATATCAAATGTTTAAAAAAGTAATTGGAATAACTCATAAAATTATGGAACATCCTAAGTATGATGAAACACTAGATTGCATCGATTTAAAATGGGGAGAGTTACTTACTAAAATAAATTTTATGCCCTTAACTCTCAGCACTGTTGATAGCAAACTTGTCTCTTATCAGTTAGAAAAGTTTAGTTTAAATGGAGTCATTTTAAGTGGAGGAGATACTCCGCATCAATATTTAGAAAAAATAGAAGATAATCATCGAAAAGGTGAAAATAATAACCTAATTTTTAGAGATTTATATGAGTTAAAATTAATTGAAGAATGTATTAAACGAAAGATTCCTATATTAGGTGTGTGTAGAGGCTTTCAATTATTAAATATTTATTTTGGTGGAAATATCGAGCCAATAGAAAATCATGCTGGTAAGAAAAAACATGTTATTGAAAGTAGTTCTGACAATATTTTTTTTGATTTTCCAAGAAAAGTAAATTCATATCACAATTATTGTATTTCCAAAGATAGTTTAGGATCTGAACTTATCCCTCTCGCGTACGATATTGATGGAAATATTGAGGCAGCTAAACATAAAACTAATAATATTCTCGGTATCATGTGGCACCCTGAAAGAGAAGAGCCATTTGAAGAGCTTAATTTGAGAGTTTTAGACAGATTTTTCCAATGAAAGTATCTGCTTTAATTCTTGCAGCTGGAATGGGAACAAGATTAGAAAAACTAACACAAAAGATTCCTAAAGCGATGGTTCCTATGTTTGGAAAACCATTAATTAAGTATCAAATTGACACGCTGTTATCAGTTGGAATTACTGAAATTGGTATTGCAACAGGATATTGTAGCAAAAAAATAGAAGAAATTGGCTACCCAACTTTTTTTAATAAAGAATTTAAACAAACTAATATGGTGGAAAGTTTATTCTCGTCATTAGATTTTTTTTCGGATTGTAATAATGATTTACTAATTTCATACGGAGATATTGTATATCAAAAAAATAATCTAAAAGCAGTTTTAAATTCTAATGACGATATATCTTTGATGATAGATAAAAAATGGCATAGACTGTGGTCAGCAAGAAATGAAGATCCACTTGAAGACGCAGAAACACTTAAATTAGATGATGAGGGTTTTATAATCGAATTGGGCAAAAAGCCAAATGATATTAGTAGTATTCAAGGGCAATATACTGGTTTAATTTACATAAAAAATCATGTCATAAATGATTTAATTAATTTTTATAATTCTATGGATAGATATGAGTTATACGATGGAAGAGTTTTTAAACAAATGTTTATGACTAGTTTCCTGCAATCTTTAATAGATTCTAAATGGAAAATTAAAGCTACAATGGTAGAAAATGGGTGGCTCGAGGTTGATACAGTCAAAGATTTAGAGATTTATTCTAAATTACAAAAAAAAGGCAAACTGATTAACTTATGGGATATGAATAATTAACTAATGGTAAAAAAATGACAAACATTCTTGTGACTGGATCAGCAGGATTTATAGGTTCCGCATTAACCCTTAAACTTTTAGAAAGAGGAGATAATATTGTAGGAGTAGATAATCTCAATGATTATTACAATATCAAATTAAAAGAAGATAGATTAGCAAGACATATAAATCATCAAAATTATACTCATTATCAGATATCAATTGATGATCGACAAAAAGTTGAAAAAATATTTAAAGATGAAAAATTTGATATAGTTGTAAATCTCGCCGCTCAAGCTGGTGTGAGATATTCTATTGATAATCCTCACACGTATATTGACTCAAACATATTTGGTTTTTTAAATATTTTAGAAGGATGTAAATCGCATAAAATTAAGCACTTAATATATGCTTCCTCAAGTTCAGTGTATGGCTTGAATAGAAAGATGCCTTTTAGCACTGAAGATACAACTGATCACCCTGTTAGCTTGTATGCGGCAACAAAAAAATCAAATGAAATGATGGCCCACTGTTATAGTCATCTTTTTAATTTAAATACAACTGGATTGAGATTCTTTACAGTTTATGGTCCTTGGGATAGACCAGATATGGCACTTCAAAAATTCACAGACGCCATGGTCAAAGGAAAAAAAATTGATCTTTATAATTATGGTAAGCACAAAAGAGATTTTACGTACATCGATGATATTGTTGACGGTATAATAAAAGTCATTGATCAACCCCCAATGTTAAATGAGAGTTGGGATGCAGAAAATCCCTCTCTGAGTAGTAGCAAGGCACCATATAGAATATTTAATATCGGCAATAATAAATCTGTCGAGTTACTTGATTACATAAATGAAATTGAAAAAAATCTTAAGTTAAAGGCAGAAAAAAATCTTTTACCCTTACAACCGGGTGATGTTGAAGATACTTTTGCGGATATAGAAGAACTATTTAATATTTATAACTTTAAACCTGAAACTACAATTATTGAGGGAGTTAAGAAATTCATCGAGTGGTATAAGGACTATAATAAAATAAAATAGATACTGTATTATGCAACAATCATTATTAAAGAAATTATCAGAGAAAAAAGCAGTGATTGGCATTGTTGGCTTAGGATATGTTGGGCTACCTTTATCTATAAGGTTTGCATCAGTTGGATACCAAGTTATTGGATTTGATAATGATATAAAAAAAATTGAAAATTTAAATAAGAACAAGAGCTACATTAGTCATATTGGGAATGATGTAATAGAAAAATTAAATAAGAAAAATTTTACTGCTACAAAAAACTTAAAAAAAATAAAAAATGTTGATATTTTAGTATTATGTGTACCTACTCCCTTAAAAGGCAACAATACCCCTGATCTGAGTTTCGTAATTAATACTATAAAATCTGCCTTGCCTTATTTAAAAACTGGGCAGGCAATATCTTTGGAAAGTACAACTTATCCCGGAACAACTGAAGAAATAGTATTGCCAATTTTAACAGAATCCAACTTTCATATTGGTAAAGATTTCTTTCTTATTTATTCACCTGAAAGAGAAGATCCAGGAAATAAAAATTTTTCGACCCAAAATATTCCTAAAGTCGTTGGAGGTGTCACGTCTGAATGTTTAAATATAGGCATTGAGTTATATAAAAATATTATTACCAAAATTGTTCCTGTAAGTTCAACAAGGGTCGCTGAAATGACAAAGATTTTAGAAAATATTCATCGGGCTGTAAATATAGGATTAATAAATGAGATGAAAGTTGTAGCCGATAAAATGAATATAAATATTTACGAAGTCATTAATGCTGCTGCCACGAAACCATTTGGTTTTACACCCTATTACCCTGGGCCAGGTCTCGGTGGTCACTGCATACCAATTGATCCATTTTATTTAACATGGAAAGCAAAGCAGCATGGAGTTGATACAAGATTTATAAAACTTGCTGGGCAAATTAATAGTAGTATGCCCCCTTATGTTGTACAAAAAGCTGCAAATTATCTAAAAAAGTCGAAAATAAGTATTAAATCTGCAAAAATCTTAATCTTAGGAATTGCATATAAAAAAAATATAAACGATACAAGAGAGTCTCCTGGTGTGGAAATTATAAAAATATTAAAAGATAAGGGTGCTTATGTCCAATATCATGATCCGTATGTTTTAAAATTTCCTAAAATGAGAAAATACAGCTACAACCTAAAAAGTATTCAATTAACTAAGAGGTCAATTATGAAGTATGATCTGATTATATTGGTAACAGATCACTCTAATATGAATTATGAAAGAATACAAAAATTAGGAAAAAGAATTGTTGATACACGAGGAGTATATTCAGATGGTCAATATGATAATGTTGTGCAAGCTTGATTATAAAATAATACATGAATATCAAAAATTTAATAATCAATACATATAAATTAATATTTATATTTGAGAAGGTACAGTATTCAAATTTTGTCTATTTAATATTTTTAATGTTAATAGGTGCATTATTAGAAACGTTGAGTATCGGCCTTGTTTTACCTATTTTATCTTCAATCATGAATCCCACTCTAATTTCATCATCAAATGAAATATTAAATTTTTTTAATAATAGCATTCAAAACTATGATCAATTTAGTTTAATTATTTATGCTGTAGTAATCTTTTTTATTATATATTTTATAAAAAATATTTTTCTTTCTTACCTGTTTTGGAAGCAGTCAAAATTTATTTATGGTTTAATGGCATCAGTTGCTTTTAGATTATTTAAGATATACATTTATAAGCCATATATATTTCACATCGAAAATAATTCATCTGAGTTAATAAGAAATCTTACAACCGAAATGAATTTATTTAATGGAGCTGTAAAATCTTTAATGGTTCTGCTTACGGAAATATTAGTCTTATTTGGAATCATTTTTTTACTACTTTATCTTCAACCTGCAGCAACACTATCTGTATCATTAGTATTATTAGTTTTTTCATCACTTTTTTATCTTTTGATAAAAAATAATATAAAAAAATGGGGTGAAGATAGACAGTTTCATGAAAGGTATAGGATTCAACATCTGCAACAAAGCATAGGGGGCAATAAAGAAATAAAAATATTAAAAAATGAGAGTGAATTTATTTATCAATTCTTCAAGCATAATAAAGAATGGGGTGATATTGGCCAAAAGCAAAATTTTATTGAAGCAATACCAAGAATATTACTTGAGATTATTGCATTAGGAATGTTGAGTATTTTAATTGTTGTACTTATATCGGCTGGCACAGTTATCGATCAATTAGTCCCCATTGTTGCTATGTTTGGTGCAGCAGCTTTTCGACTAATACCATCCATGAATAGAACAATAGGAGCTTTGCAAAGACTTATTTATACTTCCCCTGTAATCACGGTAATTCACAATGAACTAAGCAATGAGGGTAAAAATGCTGATAGTGAAAATAATAACCAATTAGAAATAAAGAAAAAAAATTTTAAGGACTGGAGAGAAATAAGACTAAAAAATATAAATTATAAGTATCCTAAGAGTGACAATTATATTCTTAAAAATTTAGATTTAATATTTCATCGTGGCCAAAGTATTGGCATTATTGGAAAGAGCGGGGAGGGAAAAAGCACTTTAATCGATGTTTTTCTAAACCTCCTTCCACTAGATCATGGGGAAATATTAATTGACGGAAACAAGATTAATACTGATTTGCAGAGTTGGAGAAACGAGATCGGTTATGTCCCACAAAGTATTTTTTTACTCGATGACACTTTAAAAAAAAATATTGCTCTTGGGGTAAATGATAAAGACATTAATAATGAAAAACTAAATAAATCTATTTCCTTATCTCAGTTAGAAGATTTTGTTACGTCATTGGCCTCAGGATATGAAACTAATGTTGGTGAGAGAGGAGTTCAAATTTCGGGAGGTCAGTCACAAAGAATTGGAATTGCAAGGGCATTATATAATGACCCAAGTATAATTGTATTCGATGAGGCTACTAGTTCACTTGATATTAATACAGAGAGTGAGGTAATGAAATCGATTGATATGCTCAAAGGTGAGAAAAGTTTGATTCTTGTTACTCATAGGCTGATAACTCTAAAAAATTGTGATGTTATATATGAATTACATAACGGAAAACTTGAAAAAAAAACATATGATCAGTTAGGTGCAGATTAGATGACTAATAATGAAAATATTTTAGCGGATTATAGAATTGATGCGAAAAATGAAATAAACGAATTAGAAAAAATTGTAAGAAAATCTTTTCTTAAATGTAATGATCTAGCAGCTCCTCTAGAAAAAAATAATATTATTCTGTTATTCTATCACGAAATTATGCATTATTTTTCAACTATAATTGCTAGAAAAAACATACTTTTGAATAGACAAAAAAAAAAATTTTTTTTTAAAAAAAAACAAATTTATATTTATTGATGACACAATAAGATTTGGTTGGCGTAAAAATAAATATTTATATTCGGATAGTGAAATAAATTCAAAACTAAATTTAAAAAGAAAATCTATAAATTATTTATTTAAATTATTGCAATTTTTTAGGCCAAGCTCAAAATTTATATATCTAGGTGATGTATCAATCAATAATCGCTTATTCATATATAAGTCTATATTATCAGGATTTCTTATCCAATACGTAAAGTTCAAAAAATTACATCTTGAAAAAAGAGATTTACAAATAGAAATTTTATTTTCCCTTATAGATGAACTTTATAAAAAATTTTCATTAAGTGTAGATTTTAAACAATTAAAAAAAGATATTCATAAATCAATAGAAGATATTGTTTCAACGAGCGATGATCGTCTTGAAAAATATAATAATAATGAAATAATCATTATCGGGTCTCCTGGAAAATTAAAAAATCGAGTATTAGCAATGAATGGATATACTAAGGATTCTAAGGTTATAGGTGTTTTACATGGTGAAGAGAGCGGCGCTGTATCCTCTTCATCTTGGCAGTACGATGATCGGTCATTAAGTCAAGTTCTTATTGGGTATGGAAAATATGGAGACTTTTCATTTAATCCTGATCCTAAAATGCAATCTCTTGATGGTTGTAGGCAAAAGTACATACAGAGCAATAGTGACTCCATAAAAAAAATTTATTCCAGTAATGATATTAATGATTTGAACTTAAATAAGCGAAATAAAGGCCTATATATTTCATGGAAGATGAATAATACTTCAGTCATAAATGCAGACGATGTTTTAGATTTAATTGAATATTATAATTGGCAAAAATATTTATTAAATCAATATTCTAATATAGAGATCAAAGTTCACCCAAAACAAGAAAATTATTTTAAGTACGACTGTAAAATAATTGAAAAGAACTTGGAGGAATGTATTAAAAATTATGATTATTTTGTAATAGATTATATTTCGTCAACAGCTTTCGCACTTATTGCGGCAACGAATAAACCCATTATATACTATAATATAGGTCTTTCAAAATTTACAATGCTTGGCGATAAATTGATAAAAGAGAGAGTAATATCTTGCGATGTAAATATTCATAAGAATTATGAGGGCTTTTGTTTATTCAATAAAAATGAAGAAGTAAAAAATTATAATTATACAAAGTATTTTTCACTTGCTGATAATAATAAATCGAGAATCAATGCTCTTTTTGATATTCTTTAGTTAAATTTCATCATAAAATTCTTTTGACAATGAGTATTTATAAACTGTTAGTAGGCAATAATTACATCCCAAGGCGAAATTATAGATATTCTACTTCACAAAAGGACAACATACTAATTTCATCCTTTTTTAGAAATGCTTTCTTAAGAAAATTGATTTATTTCTTAAACAACAAAATCATAAAAAGGCATAGATTTAAGAACTCAATTAATAACAGACTCTTTGAGTATCAGCCAGCTCCTAAGTTAAAAATAAATGGTTCCATGATTGATTTTAAAAAAGAATATTTACTTATAGATTTTTCTCGAGAAACAAAAAAATCAATTGTAATAAAGCCTAACAAATCAATTTCTACAAAACTTAGTTTAAATAAAAAGTCTTATTTCTTTTTCAGTCTTGCCATTTTGGAAAATTTAGAATTATTCGATGTAAATTTGCTTAAAAATGACTTGATGCTAAACATTGATCTTTTTAACAAAAATGGTGAAAAATTAAAAAATTTCTTATTTCAATTGCCTATGAATGACAAAAAACATGGAATAATGAGAAAAAGTAAAGACAAGAATTGGATTGAAATGTGCGCTGATTTAAGAAATTACCAGGGACAAATTGTTGAACTTCAAATTTCTGCCAGTTTCACCTCAAAAAATTACACCCTTTTTAATAGAACAATTGACTATAAACAAAATAAATTAATTAAAAAAATTTCTATACCATGCATTGCAATTGGAAATCCTAAGTTAGTTAAAGAAAAAGAAAATACGAAAAAAATTCTTTTTATTTCTGGTGAGTCTTTAACAGATCCATTTTACTTAAAAAAGAAATACGGTGATCTCATAAAAATACCCAATATTGAGATGTTAGAAAAGGAGTCTCTAAGATATGAAAAATCTTATAGTATTGGTGACTCAACTCTACCAACGATTATGTCATATAAAAGTGGTTTATTTCCAAGTCAGCATGGTTTTGGAGATTACTCTCTTCCAGCATTTGAAATTAATCAATCAGAGAATAATCAAACTTTACCAGGGCTTTTAAACCAACAAGGATTTGTAACCAAATCAATTACTTCATATCCTAGGTTTGATTCCCTATACGGCTGGTCATATGACTTTGATAGTTATTATCAGTCAGAATATCCCTTTTTTGCTGATGCACCTGATGCATCTAGAATAATTAGAAGTTTTGATATGGATAGAAAAAATGACTTATATTTATTTACTCACCTTACAAGATTACATGGGCCTTTATTATCTGGGGACGACTCTCAAACACCCAATAGAATTAAAATAGAAGATTTAGATCATGCAATGAAAGATAATTTTATGCCGTTATTCAGTCATCAGTTAGAAGTGTTTGATGATCAAATAGGTCAAATTATTGATTATCTTAAAAGAACTAATCAGTATGAAGATACATTAATAATTTTAGTAGGTGACCACGGTGTTTCACTTCCCCCCAAATGGAATTTTAAAGGTAATATTTTTGCACACTATGAAGATCATGCGAGGGTACCTTTGATAGTAAAGCCAGCTTCGTGGTCTAATATAAATATAGGTATAGAAAATAAACCTGTCACCGCTCAAAAAGAAATATTTGATTTCATTAGTAAGGCTTTAAATTTGGAGACACCCCAATATTATGGTAATCTACCTCAATATGAAGATGAATTTAAAGATTTGGCAATATCTGAGACTATTTATCATCCAAAAAAAGACAACTATGCAATTATGATGGTTTCAAGAGAATACAAATATTGGATGATCGCAAAAGTAGACTGGATAAAATATGAAATTACCTCATTAATTGACGAAAAAATATTTAAAATTAATAATGATGGAATTGCAGATGAAGAGAATAACTTAATTGGAGAAAAAAAAATAGAAGCTACGATATTAAACTTTAGGCATAAAAGTAAAAAATTTTTTAATAAGAGTTCAAATTTCAGAAAAAAGTACCCATTGCAAATGTTTCCTAGTACAATCAATCTGTGAATTATGTAATTAATTATGATTAGAGTATGTATTAATGGTTTAGGGCGTATCGGAAGAAACTGTTTTAGATTAATACAAAATTCAGATGATATAGAGGTTGTTCATTTAAACGACCCCAACATGAGTTTGAAGAATCTTGTATATTTACTTAATTATGATTCCATATATGGAAGAAATGAATCTTTAATTACCTCAGATGAAGAAAACCTGATTGATAAAAATAGGCAAGTCTCATTTTCACAAATTTCTGATCCAATGGAGTTACAGCCAAAATTAAAAGATATTGATGTTTTTATTGAATCATCAGGAGTAATAAATGTTCAAAATAATGCAGCAAAATTAGCTAGAGATAAAATTGTAAAAAAAACCGTAATTACTCATACATATAAAAGTGCTGATAAAACTATAATATTGGGTGTCGATAGTAGCTCAAGCTGTGAGAACAAAGATAATGTCATCTCAACTTCAATTTGTGATTCAACAGCTGTTGCTCCAGTAATTCAAGCAGTAATGAACTTAAAAGAAATTGAAACTGGCACAATAACCACTCTTCATCCCTGGCTTCAATATCAAAATCTCATGGACGGGCCATGTAGATCATTTGCACATCCTCATCAAAACGTTGAAAATTTTTCTCTTGGTAGAGCAAGTACCGAGGCAATTATTCCAAAAACAACCTCTTGTATTGAGGCAGTAAATGAAGTTCATCCTAATTTAAGAGATAGAATATTTGGAATGTCATTTAGAGTTCCTACTCCATCAGTATCTTGTGCAATAATTGACTTAAATACAGAGTCTAATCTAACTTCAGCAGAACTATTCAGTGAGTTTGAAAAAATTAATAATAATTACGATAAAAAAATATTTCACTTAAATAATGAAGAACTAATTTCAAGAGATTTTACAGGATTACCTTATTCAGCAATTATTGATAAAAGATGGATAGTAATTAAAGAAAAGAAATTAAGGGTCATTGCTTGGTACGATAATGAGTATGGTTATTGTAGTAGAGTTTTAGACATCATAAAAAAAATAGTTTAATGGCTAAAAATATCGTATTACTCGATTTTGATGGAGTTTTAGTGAACTCTGCACCAGAATGTTTTAAAACTTGCTATGATACAATCATATCATTTGAAAATCTGCTTACTCATAATGAAGCAAAGTTATTCAAAAAAATAAAAAAAAAAGATTTAAAAAAGTTCTTTCTTTATTATCGAGGGATTGTAGGCCCACCAGAACATTTCTTTTCATTGATGATGCTTGCAAGGCACTTAGTTGAAAAAAAATTAAATTTTAACTTATCTGATAAACAGATTAATAATTTATTTTTACGTTTAACTAAAAAATATAAGGAAAAGAATGAGATATTTAAAAAATTGTTTTTTATGACAAGAAAAAAAAATATCAAAAATATCGATAATTTTATGAAATTAAATAAACCTACAAAATTTTCAAATAAACTGAAATTAATGTTCGGAAATAATTGGCCAATTTATATCTTATCATCTAAAGATGAGAATTCTATTAGGGAATGGCTTGATTTTCATAAAATAAAAGTAAGAAAAATTATCGGTAATAGAGCATTAAGCAAATACCAAAATAATAAATTTGATATTGTTGAAAAAATTTTTTTTACGAGAAAAAAACCCATAAGATCTGGAATATTTATCGACGACTTCATGAAAAATCTTGATATCAGATTTGAGAAATTAGGTATACAGATCTTATTTGCAAATTGGGGTTATGGTAAAAGTAACAAAAAAAATAAAAGATTTAATATTAATGAAACAAATGCGATAAAAAAAATCAAAGATGTTCTGATTCATAATTTATAATAAGTTGAGATAATCTTGAATACTAAATA
>MDTD01094322.1_pt1 | contig 14316 bp, 8 predicted proteins | sample 811221 | NCBI WGS metagenome assembly MDTD01 (sample SAMN05326646, study PRJNA326480) | marine metagenome | isolation source: seawater | place: Pacific Ocean: South West | collected 2011
ACATCTTCGTCTCCAGACGAGGCGCGCTTCGAATCTTAGAGGAGCTCCCGAGCGACATCGTCATCGACATGTTCCTCGCGCGCGCGCTTCGGCTCGGGAAATTAAAGATTTACGTCGCGTGCGATAACGGCATCGTGGATCAAGCGACGTCCGAGTTTCAAAGTTTAGGCGGCTAAAACCGCCCCCCCGCGCCGGACGAACGAGCGCGCGCGCCGGCGCGCCGATGCGCATCGCACGAATGTAGATTGATAGACATAGAAGCATTACACTAGGCATGGACCATACATAGACATCACTAGATAGAATAAAAATAGCCATCATACGGAGTTCTAAACCACTGTAAAGCGTCTTCATGCGCGATCATCGCAGGTACTTTTCACTCGACCCGCGCGCGCGCGTCGCCGCGGCCACGCCATGGACTCGACCTCTCTCTTCGACGCGAGTACTAGCGAGCTAGGTGCGTGACGACGCGAACGACGCGGTGGAAGGATTCTCGACGAACGCGACGGCGCGATCGTTCGGCGTCGAGCGCGCGGGAAGACGCGACGACGCGACGATGCGATCGAGGACGGGATCGCGCGAACGTCGGGTGACCCTAAGGCTTGGCGAGGGCGAGACGAGCGATCGTCGCGAGGTGCCGCGCGCGCGTCGCGTTCGAGTCGCGCGCGAACGGCGCATCCGGACGATTACTTTTTTGTTCGCGGTGTTTGCGTCGTCGCGCGGGACGTCGGCGGTCGCATCGCGCGCGTGGGCGCGCGTCGAGAGTCGCGAGTCGCGGATGTGGGAAGCCCTAAGACGCGGTCGATGCGGTCCTCGGAGACGCTTCCGACGGAGCCGCGCGGGTGTGGAAGACGGCGCGGTGGCGCGCGGTGGTGCGCACACCATCGCGTGTGATCGTCGCGCGCGCGCACCGCGATGACATCACCGTCGCATCGAGATTCATCGACTAACCTTTCATTCATCATGTCCTCCTCACAGGATGGGTAACCAACGCGCTCGATCCCGCGGTTTGCGCCACGGCACCCGCAACGTGTTCTCCCGCGGTTTCCGCGAGAAGGGTCGCAACAACACCACCACGTACTTGCGTACGTTCCGTGTCGGTGACTACGTTGACATCAAGGTGGACGCTTCTCAGCAAAAGGGTATGCCGTACTTGCAATACCAAGGCAGAACGGGCATCGTGTGGAATGTGACGCCGCGCGCGGTGGGTGTGGAGGTGAACAAGACCATCGGTGGTCGCATCGCTCGCAAGCGCATTCACGTGCGCATCGAGCACGTGCAACACTCCCGATGCCGTGAAGATTTCCTCGCCCGTCGTGCTGCGAACGACAAGGCGCACCACGAAGCGAAGTTGGCTGGCAAGAAGATCACGACGAAGCGCCCGGTGACCGGCGCCCCGCGCGAAGGGTTCGCGCTCGAGAACGTGAAGGCTGAGCTTTTGACGCCGATCCCGTACGATATCTTGCGTGAAGGCATGAAGTACTAAATCTTAGCATAAGAATCGGATTTGTAACGTAGGTGGAGAACCTGCCCTCAACAATGACGACGCCCGCCCGCGTCACGTCGTTTCGCGTCAACTCTTGTCCTCGAAAACGCCTCACTCTCGCGCGTTTCACCGCTCCGAATGGGCGTCCTACCCGAGATCTTCATCGCCACGGGGCCAGGCGACAAGGTGAACGAACACACGCTCGAAAATCGCGGGGTGAGACGACTCGTGATTCGCGGAGACGCGTCCAGGACCGCCGCCGCTGGAGAGGCTGTCTCGGTCTCGTCGAGAGTGACTGTGAAATGGAAACTTCAGACGAAAGTGGAGGAATTCACCGAGGACACGTTCACGATGCAGGACGGCACGCACCCGACTGGGCTCGAGAACGCGATATTAGGGCTCTGCGCCGGGGATCGAGTGAATTTCGTTCTCTTCGGCGAGGCGTCGCTGAACGATTTCGAGCCTCCGCCGAAGGACGCGCGCGGCGAGGTCGCTCTCTCCGGCGAAGCGGAGGTTCTCCGCGTCTCTCACGTTCGGAAGTGCGTGTACACCAGCACGCCCGAAGAAAAAGTCGCCTACGCCACCGAGATGAACGACATCGGCAAGGTGCTCTTCAAGAATGCAAGGCTCGACAGGGCGCGAGAAAAATTTGAAGCTGGGATGAGTTACGTCAGAGTCTGCGAACCTGAAGACCCGATCATTAATCCCCGAGGCGCGAAGAATAACGACGTCTTTTTCCCCATCGCGCGTTCGGTGTACCTGAACCTCGCGCTCGTGGCGTTTCGCAAAGGAGAGTACGAAGAATGTGAGCTGTACATAGGCGACCTTTTGGAGACGCGCGTCGACGAACCGGAATTTTTCAAAATCAAGGCGAAAGGTCTCTACAGACGCGGGTGCGCGCGATTACGTCTCGAAAAAGTCTCAAAGACGGAATCCGTCGACCCCGATTCCGCCGAGGCCGATTTTCTCATCGCTGCACGGCTCGATCCCACCATCGACGTGTCCGAAAAACTGTCGGAAGCAGCCGCCGTGCGAGCCAAATTTCCAAACGTCGTCTCTCCGGAGATTGAAAGCGACGACGACGAGAATGGCGGATATCACGAGCGCCATTACTCGCCATACGCCGCCGACGCCTTAGTACAGATTCGTCGAGAGAATTTAGACGGTCGTTGGCAATTTCTACCCAAGAAGAAACGCGACAAAATCCTCGCCGAGCGCGCCGCGCTGTACGGAGACATCGCGCGAGACGCGCCGTGGCGCGAGTGCCGAACGACACTTTTCGCCGCCGATGACGAGGATTGCATCGATTACGACGAAGAACAGCGCGAGATTCAAGCGAAAGAGGCGAAGGAGAAAAGCGGTGACTCATCGTAGCGAGCGCGCGCGTACATGTATCGATTACAAACATCAAGCATCAAACATAGAATTTCTTACTCGGACAACAGCGCCGCCGCGGCGTCGTCGACGATCCAACGCACGTTCCCCTTCACGAGCGCGGCCGGCACGGACCCGTCGCGAGGCGCGTCTTTCAATATCTTCGCCGTCATCTCCGCCTTTCCGGACCCCATGGCGACGAAAATCTTCTCCCTCGCCGCGTTGACGACGGGTAAAGAAAACGTCACGCGCTCGGGCGGCGGTTTCGGCGAATCGGCGATGGGTAAAATCCATCCCTCGTCTCGCTTTAAAAGCTCGTGATGGGGAAACAACGAACAAATGTGACCGTCCGGACCGAATCCGAGCAATAAGAGGTCAAACACGGGAAATCCATCGTCGTTCACCTCGATCTCGTTCGGCGTCAACGCTCGCAACTCGTCCTCGTACGCCCTCGCGCACGCTTCGGCGGCGCCTCGATTCTCGTCACACAACGTCTCATCGACGGCGTGTAAACGCTCTCGAGGCACGTCCACGTACGCAAATAACGTCCTATACGCACCACCAAAATTCGAATCCGCGTCTTTCCACTTCACGCACCGTTCATCCACCCAAAACCCCCGCCATTTCGACCACTCCACGTCCGTCGCCTCCCGCAACGGCGCCAACGCCTTCGTCAACGATCCCCCCGCCAGCCCGATGGAAAACGTCCCTCCGCGCGCGATCGCCTCTCGAGACAACTCTCGAACCCTTTTCGCCAGCGTTCGTCCACACGCCATCGCGTCTCCCCCTCGCACCACCGTCACGTCGTCGTCGTCATCATCATCGCAATCATCAGAATCTTTCCGTGACGCGCGCGCGCGCATCGTCCTCCTCGTCGTCTCCATCCGCCTCGTCCCTCCTCGTCCGACGACCGAACGCGTCGTCGTCGTCCTCGTCGTCTTCATCGATCGATCGCGCGATGACGTCGCGGTGTGTCGAGTCATTCACGTCGCGTCATTCGTCGTCACTCGTCGACGGGGGCAAAAGGGAAATCATTCATTCATTCCGTTCGATGGCGGCCCGACGCGCGCTTCGACCGCTCCTCGATCGCGTGCTCGTCGAACGAATCGTCGCGCCGACGAAATCCGTGGGCGGGGTGTTGCTCCCGGAGTCCACGGCGAGCGCCAAGGTGAGATGCATGATTCATTCATCATTCGTCTCTGCATCGATGACGCGCGCGTTGTCGTTCGCGTCGTCGTTCTGTTCGTTCGCGATGACTGACGGATTCGCGCGCGCGTCGTGTGTCTCACTCTCTCGCGTCAGACGCACGAGGGGAAGGTCTTGGCGGTGGGTCCGGGGAGACGAACGATGAACGGCGCGCTCGTCCCTCTGGACGTGGCTCCGGGCGACGTCGTGGCGTTACCGGAATTCGGAGGCGTTTCCGTGGAATTAGGCGGCGAGGTGGGGAAGGAATACGCCGTGTACAGGGAAGAGGAGATTTTGGCCGTCGTCACCGACGATTGATGAAATGATGGATGGATTCGCGACGCGTCGCGCGCGCGCGCTCGACGGGTTCGCGGCGCGCGGCGTTTCGTATTCGCGACGCGTGACCACCGTTCGCATCGATCGATACATCGATCGATTAATTAATTAATGAATGAATGAATTAATGAATGAATCGATCGATCGATCGAGCGTCGCCGCGTCGCGCGTCCGTCTCCTCGTCCAAAGTCTCCTCGACGGCCGCTCGCGTTCACTTTAAACTTGAAATAAAACAATTCATGATTCACCTCGCGACGCGCGCGGTGCGAGAGAGACGCGCGTCATGTCCGACGCCGACACCGACGCGCGTCGTCTCTCGTCGTCCTCGTCCAAGAGACGTCGATCGAACGACGCGGGCGCGGTCGAGACGCGTCGTTTTCATCGTCGTTCTGAAACTTTTCCTGAAATCGTCGGAGGACCGTGGACATCGGTGCGCGTGGCGCGCGCGAGCGCGACGCCGACGATCGAACGCGGAGGGAAACGGAAACGGTCGTCGAGCGTCGACGGGGCGGTCGACTCGGAGGAAGGTCTCGAGGACGGTCTCGAGGATGGTCTCGAGGATGGAGAATCGACGCGCGCGAAGACGCCGGACGACGGGTTCAGGTTCGCGGCGAGACGACGAGACGACGAGACGTACGACCGGTGGGATCGCGAGATGAAGACGATGTTTGATCGATTCGGCGTGCGATGGGAGGAGGAGGAGGGAGAGGAGGAGGTGGGGGTGAGTGTACGGATGGCGCGCGCGATGGACGCGTTTCGCGCGCCGACGCTCTCGGCGAGAGACGCGTCGTCGGCGGAGGATTGGAAAGCGTCGATGCGAGCGTTGGTGGTGGCGGTGACGGAGGCGTACGAGGAGTGTGAGCGCGTGCGATGGGTGGCGTCGAATCGAGCGTGTACGACGCGCGATGTGACAGAATTGGAGGAAAGTTTGATTCGGTGTTGGTGGCGTCTCGTCAAGACGCCGTGCGGCGGAGCGTCGACGTCGACTCGACGATCGGGAGATTCTAGGGATGACATGGTGCGAAAATTAGAGTATTACGTGCGATCGACGCAGAGTGATTTGCTGGAGGGCAACGGGATCGAACGCGACGATGCGGAGACGATGCGCGTCGCCGCCGCGTTGAGCGCGTTTTCCGCCGCGCACGCCGGTTTTAAATATTGCGCGTCGGCGCTGTACGAGACGGTGTTTACGCCTCTGAAATCCTTCTCCGCGGCGTGTTTGACTGAATCTAACTTTGATTCGAGCGCACACTTCGTCGCGTGGACGATTCGCACGGTGGAGATCGCCTCTGATTTGTCTTCGTGGAAGGAGGGACATCACCTGCGCATGAACATCTACGGACACGCCGATTTTTTGACGTGGACGCGGAAATTATTAGATTTTTTCTACCTCCAACTCTCCTCCGTGCGAGGCGCAGGGATCATCGATGCGCTAGGGCATTATCCGGGATGGAAAAAGGGGGAGGATAACGTCCACAGGCGCCATCAACAGTCGGAACTGTACCGATTGATTTTAAAACTGCCGACGATGCGATGGACGCTTCCGTGGAGAAAGTACGAACCTCAATTGTTTAATAAGGTGGATGTTCGATTCTCTGAAAAGTTTCAGAGAAAACTCACGCGATTCGTGCTCTCCATCTTGGACGGCGCCATCGTGAACGGCATTGCGTTCGAAAAGAGAGAAAACATCACGCGAGGCGATGATTTAACCGACGAAGTCAAGGCCCTCGTCGCCGCCATCGAGTGCAACAAGAGTTCGACGGTGAAAGAGTTGGCTCGACGCATCCTCATCGAGCTCGGCGTCGCCGAACGTCTCGCGTTATGGGCGGGAGAGGCTGCGTCCAAGGGAAACATCGAGTCTCTGCGCGATAAATTGTCTTCGCTGGCGTTGATTGTCACCGTCAATCCGTGTAAATTGGGCGACGTGGCGTACCTCGTTCACCCGTTGATGAGGGTTTTCACTCTGTGTCGAACGCGGAAAGATCGGTCCAAGGATAATTACCAACTCGAATCGAAACTGTGCGCCATTTTAGCGTGCTTGGGGGTCAATTCGAACGAATCGGAAGACGAGACGCCGCCGGATTGTGAACTGGCGTCGCTGCGATTCGGAGGAGGGGCGGAAGAGGTACAAACGGCGGTGGAGGCGCAGCATGAAGACGTTGCGGCGGTGATTTTCGACATGATCGACGGCGTCGGAGGCGAGACGTCGAAGAAAATTAGAAGCGAAGTGCTCGTTCCCGCGCTCGCCGCGCTCGCGGTATTCGTCAGACGGAACGACAAGCTCATGGCAAAGTTTTCGCGAGGCGGCGAGACGGAAAAAACGCTGCTCGGCATTCTTCGAAGTAAAGAATCGTCCATCGCTCGAATCGCGGCGGCGTGCGTGCTCGCTTTCGAAGCGCATCACGAACTCGTGCAAGCACTGTACAGACCGAGCGTGAAGACGGATAAAAAGCGAGAACGCATCACCGAAGTACACGGTTGGGACGTCGAAGTCGTCTGTCAAAGTCTCACCGCCATCGCCGAACTCGTCAAGGACGCCGCTGCGTCTAGGCACGGATACGACGCGTCCGTCTTGGAGGTCATCTGCGCCGAGCGACGAACGATTATCATGCACAACAAGTTCCATCTGAGTTTGCAGCGCGCGCTCTCGGGCATCGCGCACCTCAAAACCGACGTCAACGCCGCGTACGAAAACTACCACCCGGCGCTCCATGACTACATGTACAAATTGCTCGCCAGGCAAGAGACATCCATCGTCGAGGTCAAGGAAGGATTGACTCCCGAAGAGACGACGAAGGTACACTGCGAGGCTGTTTGGAAAGAATTAGGACTGGACGTCTTACACCGAGACGAACCGCGCGCGTTGACAGAGCGAGAGATTGAGTGTTTCGCCGAATTCATCCGAGAGACGACGGACGCCGTGAAAAAGTTAAAGGACGAGATCAAGCACGACGTGGAAATCTCCGACGTGTGCAGTATTCTCATGGAAGGAGACACCGATTGTCGAGCGTCTCAAGTCGGCATCGTCGTGCCCATCCTGACATTGCTGCACAAGTGTCGAATCTTCCAAGAGCACAACTTGGTCGCCGAGGTGGACGTCGCCGGTGTGAGCGATATCGAACGAGACGCGTGCTACGTGATCGGACTCTTAGCGACGAAACCGTCGAATCAGAACAGAATCGCGAGTTCGTTCGAAATTGATTCCAAAAACGGCATCGAGCAGTTGGTACCGCTCCTGAAACGTTACCATCCGGACGATGAGGCGATGGAGGCAAAGGCAAGCGTGGTGAGACGCGCCGCGGATACCATCACGAACCTCGCGCACGAGAACTCCACCATCAAAACCATGGTGCGAGACGCCGGAGGAATACCTCCTCTCATCAAACTGTTGGATTCGCACGAAAGAAAGGTGCAAAAATCCGCCGCGAGCGCTCTGAGAACGTTGGCTTTCAAGAATGGCGAAAACAAGAACCAAATCGTAGAGTGCGGCGCGCTTCCAAAGCTCATCTTTATGGCTCGTTCGGAGGATGTGCTCTTGCACAAGGAGGCCATCGGTGTCATTGGTAATCTCGTGCACTCTTCGTCGCATATCAAGCGACGAGTGCTGGACGAAGGCGCACTACAGCCCGTCATCGAGCTGCTCAAATCCTCGTGCACGGAGACGCAGCGCGAAGCCGCACTCTTGATTGGTCAATTCGCCGCTCGTCTCGAACCGCAAGGTCGCGACGTGCCGGATTATAAGATCAAGATCATGCAGCGAGGTGCGGTGGAATCTTTGATCAAGATGCTCAGCGGTGTGATGTACTATCGCGAACCCGGTTTGCGCGAGATGGCCGCCTTCGCCCTCGGTCGTTTGGCGCAGGATAGTGACAATCAGGTTGGGATCTGCCACTGTGAGGGATTACAACCGCTGATGAACATGCTCGAATCGGACGTCGAAGAGATCGCCGAGGGACTCCGTAAGGGTAACTCGAGCGGGAAATCCGACGGTGACATCGACGCCGAAGCAAAGCGGCTCGTCGAAAACTTGCAGCACAATGCCGCCTTTGCCATTTATGGATTGGCTGAAAGTCACGACAACGTGGCGAAAATGCTCAAGGAAAACGCCTTCATGCGGTTACGATACAGTGATCTCATGGTAGAAACGAGCAAACAGTGCGTCAATAAGACGATCAAGCGACTCGAGGAAAAGGTTCAGCGCAAAGACGTGTTCGACTATCTCGCCTACACCATCGCGAGCGGGCGCCCGTTAGAGCGTCAGAGAATCGCGCTCGCGCTCGCTTGGTTGTGCCTCAACAAGGAACACATTCGAAAAATTTTCATCGAAAAGCGTGGTCTGAAGATTCTGTTCAACGCCTTGATAGGTAAGGGTGCGGAATCCGTCGATTACTCGGCGGCGACAAGCGGTCTCGCCGGAGGCAGAAGAAAAGTCAACATCGCTTTAGAAGCGCTGCGAAACATCAAACAAAATTTGTCGCCGAGTCAAAACAAGGAAGCGCTGATGCCTCAGCCGTCGACGCCTACCGCGGAGGATCACATGCCGGTGAATTTCGACCATCCAGAGCTCTCCGACGTCACCTTTGTGATTCACTCCAAAGACGGACCTCACGAGTTTGGAGCGCACCGCATCGCCTTCACGCACGTGTCCGACGTCTTCTTATCCACCCTCGAGGACGGAAAGATGCTCGATGATGGATCCCTTCGAGTGGACATCTCAGATGTCGACTGGAACGTCTTCGAAGCGATGATCGATTTCATCTACACCGGCACCGTGGGCGTCATGTCCAGCCTTCGAGTGTCCTCCTTTTTGCGCGACAAGCTTGAAGACATCTTAACCGTCACGACCCGCTTCGACCTTCCGGGCATGAAGTCTTTGGTGGAGAAGCACTTTATCGATTACGTGGAAATGAACGAATTAACCTTTAAGCGAGCGTGCGAGCTGTACAAGGTGGCCGTCGAGCACAGCGCCGTCGCCGTGCAAGACTTTCTCTTGTGCCACGCGTTGGACAATTACGATAAACGTTGGCACGGAGACTGCGAAGAGAATCCCTCGCTCTCGGCTCACAAGACGAGAGTGCGAAAAGTCATCGATTGTTTCGGCCAAGGCATCGTCTCCTACATTGAAAAAGCGTTGAGAGATCGAGCGGCGCCCGCGCGAGCCGCCACGTGAGCACAAGCCGTCGAGCGCCGGTGTTAGATGAAGATGCGCGACGAAAGTCGCGTCGCGCTTTGATTTTGAATGAAGCAAATGTTGCGTCTGTTACACAAATTGTCTAAGTTAAATTCGCCGCCTCCCCGCACTACGCCTAAGTTTGAAACTCAATCAAAGTCTCTCGCTTAAGAGATGATGAGCGCCTTCTTGAGCAAAGCACCCACGGTTTCCGACGGCTGCGCGCCCTTCGCGATCCAGTCCTTGATCGCCGGAGCGTCCAAGTTGGACTGCTTGCGGATCGGATCGTACCAGCCCAAGGTTTGGAGCGGCAAACCATCGCGACGCGCGCGGGAATCAATGGCGATGATACGGTAGAAGGGTTCCTTTTTACGACCCTTGCGCGTGAAGCGAATCTACGTGCGCGAAGGACGGCGCGTCGTTTCCGGTTAGTCCCCGTGCGTTCTCGCGCGCGTCGTTCCAATCCTTCCCGCGTCCACACCGCGTCCACGTCTCGCGCTACGAAATCCACGCCTCACGCTCTCGCGCTCTCGCGCGCTCGCAAGCCCTGAACGAGTAGGGTTACGCATCGTCATCATCGAATCCTCCCTCTCACGCACCGCGACTTTGTTCTCCACGCGCAACGCCGCGCGAACACAGTTCGTCTTCTTTTCCACAGCCTATCGCATCGCGCGCGCGCGCACCGCTCGTCAGTCTTCACCCCTCATTCGACGAAAAGAAATCACCGCCGACCCCTCGCGCGCCGACGCGACGCGGGCATCCATCCATCCATCCTCCTTCCCTCTTCCCTCGCGTCTTCCTCCGCGCCGCGCTCGCGCGAACGAACGCCTTCTATTTTTTTCCCCGATCCATCGAACCCACTCTCGCACCTCGACCGACACGCGCGCGCCGCTCACGGACGCGCGAAAGCTCATGCACGACGCGCTCATGACGCGACGACACCGCAAAGTGACGACGGCCGCGCGTCGCGCGTCCGCGGACGTCCACAGGTGGGGTCTCGGTGGGTGCTGACTCGTGATGTCGATGCATGCATATAGATAAAGCATTCGAATGCGTGATGTATGTATGATCTGCACGGTGATGGGGACGAAAAGAGGTGGAAAGATAAAAAACCAAAAGACACCTCGATCGGACGAATGGAATGGACTGGTGTCCGCCCTCGAGGGCGCGCGCGGCGGGCGATCGTCCGCCTTTCGACGACGCCTCTCGACGACGACGACGCGATGATCAACGCCGACGGAGAAAACGTGGACCTGTACATCCCGCGCAAGTGCTCGTGGACGAACCGTTTGATCACGGCCGCGGATAAGGGGTCGGTGCAGATGAACATCGGACACCTCGACGCGAACGGCGTGTACAGCGGGTCGTACACGACGGTCGCGCTCGCGGGTTACGTGCGCGCCAAGGTACGGAAGAGACGATCGAGGGCGAACGAGGATTTTATTTATTCGCGCGCGAACGCGTCGCGGTGACGCGAGGGGGTGGTGCGAGCGATGGAGGCTCGCGCGGGAAGGATCTCGCTAGGGCTTTGGAGGCGAGGGAGACCTAGTCGGGGAGACGACGAGGGAAAGGGGCGAGGACGCGCGAGGATGTGAACGAAGACGCGTGAACCGGGGTGTGAGACTGTTGCAGACGATGCGTGCGACGCGCGATTCGATTCGAGAGACTGACGACGACGACGATGTTTGCCGCGCTCCAGGGTGAGTCCGACTCCGCTATCGACCTTCTCTGGCAAAAGAAGAAGGCGGCCATCAACCAAGCGTAAGCGCGGTTCCATGGCGCTTTTGCGGAGGGTGTGACGAGGATAGAATAGATCCAGACCGAGAAGGTTGGCTGGTGATAGACGTTTGAAAACAGAGCTTTTCAGTTTTATAAATTTCCGGCGAGTTGCCGCCGCGACGTCCCCCTCTCGGCTCGTTCGCGTCTCGTTCGTTCACGCCTCGACGCGATGGCGGTATCGTGCGTCATCTGAAATTATTCAACTTTTTTTATTGCATGTTTATTACACGCGAGACGCGCGTTCGCGATCGTCAGTGCGAGAGGAGTTCAGAGACGCAACTCGACCGTCGCGCGTCTCGCCGCGAAAAGGCGCGCGACTCAGTCCTTCTTGATGGCCGACTTCACGCCGCCGAGGGATTGCACGCCCCAGACCGTGAGCATAATGTTGACGAGAACTTGGAGCTTCCACACCCACGGCGTGAACATCACCGGTTGGCGTCTGCCAACCGTCATCGTGGCGAGGCCGTAGAACCACTTGGTGCTCAGCACGTGAAAGGCCACGCATTGCTGAGAGAAGGTTTTGTCGGACGCCCCGAAGTGCTTCCCGAGGACCATGATGATGAAACCGAGACCCGTCATGCGCGCGAAAAAGCCCGGAAGCGTGGTCGCCGCGCCGACAGCCTTGACGTACGGCATCATCATGATGCCCTTTTCGGACCAAAAGAGATCCGGATTCGTCGTCATGGTGACGCCGTACATGCCGAAATAGGCGGTCATCGCCTTGGCGTAGAGTTCGAGAGACATGATGGCACGCGAAAGAGTGAAGTTTTTCGTCGTTTAAGCGCGAGAAGAGATGGACACCGGAGGCGCCAAGTGGGGTATCGCGCGCAATTCGATTCAATTCCGTCAACGAATGCGAAATTCATTTCAATTGTCCCAACCGTCACGAGAGGACTCCTTCTTGAGTTATGATTCGTCAAATGGGTATTGATGCGAGCGGCGGGAGGGGAACTTTAAATGGGGAGAGGATTGGCGACGATGGGCGTCGCTTCGAGCGCGCGACGCGAGGGATCACGAGTTGGATGCGGGTTGTTCGATCGTTTGAATGAATGGCTACCGTCGACCGAGGATGTGCGGGCTCGGGGGGGCGAATGACTGTGCGAACGCCGTCGTCAGCGAGACTTTCTGCTCGGCGAAAAGAGGTTGGTGAGGAAATTGGTCGTTTTCTGTGGGCTCGCTCGCGCGAACGCGGATGTCGTTCGCGGTGGGGTGGTGTCGCACGCGAGATCGATCGCGTCGGTCTCGCGAGGGACGGCGGCGAGTAAAATATCGTCGTCGTCTTCGTCGTCCAGACTCGGTACGGCGGGCTCGGGCGCTGGTTTTTTCCTGAGTGGTGACGTCGGCACGAGTTTCGTGAAGAAGTTCATCATCAACGAGCGCTGGGCGTTCGTGCCGGCCTCGGCTCGTCCTTGTTTGCGCTTGGCGCCGAATTGAAACTTGCCGCCGTTGGTCGACGTCTTGGCAGCCGCGGGCGGCGACTGGATGAATTTTTGTCGAGATATGGGATTCAATTCACCCTCGGCGATACGTCTCGCTTCGACGTCGTCGAACACGGGTCCGAGGAAGGATAAATCGTCATATTGCGACGCGACGTCCTCCCCGAGCGGCGTGAGATGACGCAACGACTTGTCAAAGATGTCGTACACGAGCGCGTGCTTAAATATGAGCCTCGCCTGTCTCCACTTTTCTTCGTACCCATCGGGAATGATCTCCCTCGTTTTCGCGTCCGAACGCAACGCCTTGAACGCCGTGTCGACGTCGCGATGCTTGTTTAGAATGTTGTACATTTTCTTGATACCGAGACCTTTGATATTGTCCAGAAAATCGCATCCCGACAACACGCACAAGCTCAAGAACAGCTCGTAATCCCACTCCGCGAAATTCAAAGGCGGAGGTCCAGTTTTCTTCTTCCCCACTCCCACGACGGCGTTTTCTGTCGCGTTCTCATCCGTCGGCGCGAGCGTCTTCTCCGGCGGTCCCGCGAAGAGCGTCTCCAATTTCAACTCCTTGACGTCGCCCGATTTCTCCAATTTGAACATCACCCTCGGACACCCGTACGCGACTAAATCCGTGTCTTCGGTGAACACTAAATCCACCCCACCCCTCTCCCTCGGGGTCTTGGCGAGCGACGCGATTTGCGCGTCCGCCTCGTACGGCGCGCAGACGAACTCAAACTTTTCCTTCTTCAACGCCTCCATCAACTCCTTCGCCATCTCCGGCGTCACGTCCACCCCACCCGCGAACCCATTCAACGCCCCGCGCTCGTCTCCCACCTCCCTCGCGTCCCTCCCTCGCTTCATCGCCTCCCGTCGTCTCGCCCGTCTCTGCGCCTCCTCCTCTCGCTTCGCCGGCAATCGATCGCCGTCGAACACAATCACGGGCTCGATCCCGTTACACCGCAAGAGATTCGCGCGATGGACGCAATACGTGACGTACGGCGCGTCTCGACGCGCGCGCGTCCACCACCGATCGCCTCCGGGCGCGAGATTCATCGCGCACGAGAATGCCCCTTTGTGCAACCACGAATACGCATCCACCGCCGCGCGCGCGCCTCGGTGGTCCTCCACGCGCGTCGCTCGCAGGTACGGATCGAGAACGGCGGGTAGGCCCTTGATGCCCATGTCCCCTCGTCTCGTCGACGCGCGTCGCGTCCTCGCGCGCATGCATGCATGCATTCGAAAGGTGGACAGGACAGCTCGCGGTCGATCGAATCCTCACGAGTCCCATTCCCCATTGAGTCATGATCGGTGGAGTAGAGTATAGTATTGACGAGTCATGACCGAACCCGAGTGAGGGACGCCACGACCCGCCGCCACCGCGCGCGCCGATTCATTCGCCGCCGCGCGCGTCGTCGACACACGTCGTCGTCGTCGTCGACGCGCGTCGTCGCGACGCGCGTCGTTCCTTGTTCTCGTCCGCGCGCTCGTCATGGCGAAGACGCGTCGACGGAAGCGTCGAACGCACGTCGACGCGGACGCGGGCCCGC
>MDTD01028003.1_pt1 | contig 14314 bp, 12 predicted proteins | sample 811221 | NCBI WGS metagenome assembly MDTD01 (sample SAMN05326646, study PRJNA326480) | marine metagenome | isolation source: seawater | place: Pacific Ocean: South West | collected 2011
GAATTTTTGCAATTAAGTTATTAAGTATATTTATATCTATTCTTTATCAAAAAAAATTAACTGATGTGACATGTGGCTTTAGAGCTTTTAAAAATTCTATTTTTAAAAATCACTATGATTTTTTTAATAAAGAAAAATTTTATACTTATAGATATGAATATTATTCATATGGAAAGATATTAAATAGCAAAAAATTTAAAGTCTGTGAAATACCTGTAGAAATGAAATATAAAAAAAAAAATTATTCTAAAATTAGACCAATTGTTGATTGGTTTCCAATTATATTGGGATATTTGGAGGCAAAGTTTGACAACAAAAAAATTTTATAAAGACAACAAAGCAAGTATTTATTACTCAATTTTTTTAATTTTTGTAATTTTTCTAACTAATGAATTAAGCTTTAACTATTTGTATAATAATGCGGCTTCGTCAAGTTTTTACTATCTAGAAATAGCAAAAAATTTTCCTGGCACTCCTCAATTTGAAAATAATGTTCAAAGTTATATTCATTCTGAGAGATTTTTTATTTCATATTTGGTTGGACTATTTTCATACTTAACAAATTTAGAAATATATAAAGTGTTTTTTTTGCTAATTTTTTTTACAATATTTTCTATTACAACTTTGTTTATACAATTATTAAACAATTTCAAAATTTCAATTATTAATAAAATTTCACTAATAAATTTATTTGCTCTCAATCCATATACTTTCAGATATTTTATTCAAAATCCCGTTATGTTGAATGATTTAATTTTTCTGCTAGGTATTATTTTATTTGTTCAATATTTGTGTAACAATAAAAATATATTTTTTTATTTTTCAATAATTTTTTTAGTCTTTACAAGACAAACATTTATAATAATTTTTATATCTTTATTTTTGACTTTCTTACTAAAAAAAGACAAATATATAGATTATAAAAAAATAGTATTTATTATTTTAATATATTTAGTTTATTTATTTTTTTCAAAAATATTTATTGATAATGCCCAATTAGATCAAAGTTATAAAATTTCTGTTACAGGCCTTTATTTTTATTTAAAAAATAATTTTCATGGATTGGATTTTATAATATTTCTATCTTTGCCAATTATTTCACTGGGTCCTGTATTTATTTTAATAATTTTTGAGTCATTAAAAAAAAATCTAAACAAAATTTCACTTTCTGATAATTTTTTACTGATACTAGTTATTTTGGGTTTTTTTTCTCAACCGATTTTAGCTGGTCCAGAAATAGCTGGTAGAAATATTTTGAGACTTACATTTTTTAGTTATATACCCCTAATTTTTCTGTTTTTGAAACATCACAAGGATTTAGTTAAAAAAAATTATCTATTAATTTTTTCTAATATCTTAATTTTATTTTGGTCTTTTCATCCTAATTTCTCAAAAATTAAAATTTTTCATTTTTTGAGGTTTAATAAAGATTTTATTATTTTTTAATTAATGCACTCATTTAGCTTCATATCTTTAATTTCATAAATAAATCCATCATATAGTGAGCCTCTATTGAAAGGGTTTCTTGTGCCATGAAAACCAACATTCTTTTTAGTGTGAAGAAGTTTTAAAATACAATTTTCAAATATCAGTAAATTATTTTTTCTCCCCCAGGTGACTAAATATTTTGGATTATATTTAGATATTTGATTTATATAAAGTTTTCGAGCATCTAAATTTTGATTTATAAAATTTACATAGTCAGTTGAAATAGTTTTATTCTTACCAAAAGCAATGGCTCTATGTATCGAAATAATAGCTCTTTCATCTTTAATCATTTTATTTGCCCATTTGTATAAAGAATAACCATCAGCTGTTCTTGTTAATACATAATCCCTTAATCCAAAGCTTAATGAACCTATTGAAAGAGTAAATACTCCAAACCAAATAATTAATATAGAAAATATTGATTGGATACAGAGAATTTTGAAATATTTAATTTGTTGAATTTGGTTGGAGTAATAAGAAACAAAAAAAATTGTCCATAAAAAAGGTTCAAGAAAAAATCTTGAAGATGGTTGTCCGTAATTATAACCAATGAATAAATAAATTATGATTAAAAATAAAAATATTAAACTATGAAAATTCCTAATAAAAATAATGCAAAATATTAGTATTACTCCTAACCCAAGATTATCTATTAACACACCGGAGTCCTTAGGAAAAATTAAATAAAGAGGAGAAATATCTCTCTTAAAATTAGTAAGATATGTTTTAAATACCTCAGATGCTGGTATTGATGATGAAAATGGATTGAAAAAATACTCAATAAAAGTACCTCCAAAATTATAATACTTCCAAAAAATAAACGGTAAATAAAATAGTATTACAGATACAAATGTACAAAAAAAATATTCCTTAAGTAATTTCTTTTTTAGAGAAAACCAAAATAAAAAAATAAAAAGAAAAAATGAACTTAAAACAAAAGAAAACTTTGTATTTATTGAATTAATTAAAATAAGACAAATAAATATAAAAAATTTATAAAAATTTACTTTATTTTTATTAAGATAATTATTTTCAAAAAATATTAATGAGAAAATCAAAAAATTTGAGGCTAATGGAAAAAGCTGGGGTTTGGAAGCAGATATTAAAAAAATAATTATTGGAGAAGTTAAAGCAATTAAAAGTAAAAAATTATTTTTAACATTTAACTTTTTTTTAAAAATTCCATAAATACTTAAAACACCAGAAAATTGAACTAGACTATTAAATTGTTCAGCTTCAAAAATATAACCAATTGCAATAATTACCTCTCCAGCTCCGACTAATAAATGATGAAAATTATATACGGTATTTGGCAGAGTACCTTCATTCAATATATATTTTGCTACATCAATATGGTAAGCAAGGGCATCTCCATGTGTATTTGGCGCAAATGATAATAGAAAATATCCAATTAAAGTTATTAAAATTAAAATTGAGTAAATATCTTTTTCAAAATAAAAATCAATTTCTTTATATTTAATTTTTAATAATTGAATAATTCCTGAAATATAAATTACTATACCAACAACATTAATAATTAATTTTGAAAATGGTAATGTTAGTACTGAAATAAATAAAAAAGCTGAAATAAAGTTTACACTTATTAAAATATTTTGGTATTTTGTATCTGAAATAGAGAATAAAAACTTATCTATAGAAAAATAATAAACAATCTTTTCCCCTAAATAAAAAAGACCAAAAAAAAGAATTACAGAATTAATTAAACTTAAAATTGGGTATAGATGTATTATATCAGAAAGATAATTCATTTTATCTTTCAATTACATAATTTTCTAATATTAAAATATCCATATTAGTTCTCAAAAAACATTCAATAGCTTCCTCAGGCTTACAAACTATTGGTTCATTTTCATTAAATGAAGTATTTAAAATTATTGGTATATTTGTTATTTTAAAAAATTCTTCTATTAAGGTGTAAAATTTATTACTTACATCTTTGTTTACTGTCTGTAACCTACCAGTGCCATCGATATGAACCACCGCGGGTATTAAATCTTTTTTTTCCTTCTTAACTTTATATACCTTTGACATAAATGGTACTTTATCATTTATTTCAAACCATTCGTCAGTATGATCTTCCAATATTGAAGGAGCAAAAGGACGGAAACTTTCTCTTCTTTTAATTTTTAAATTTAGTAACTCTTTTATATTTGGGTTTCTTGGATCAGCAATTATTGATCTTGAACCTAATGCTCTCGAGCCAAATTCCATACACCCTGAAAAAAATCCTGCAATTTTTTCATTAGAAATTTCAAATGCTATTTTTTTAAATAAATCTTGATCTGTATATTTTTTGATTGAAAATTTATTTCCTTTTAATTTTTCATATTTATGAATGATGTCATTAATTTCATTGTTATAATATTTATTTCCTAAATAAGGATTATTAATTGATCTAATATCAATCTGCATTTCTTCATCAATTAATTTTAATAATGCTGAGCCAATTGATCCGCCAGAATCACCTGGTGAATGATTTATATAAATATTTTTATAACTTGTGTTTGAACTTATTTTTCCATTTGCAACAGAGTTCATTGCACAACCACCCGATAAACAAATGTTGTCACATTTATTTTGCTCATAAGAGTAATCCAAAATTTTAAATAAAATTTCCTCATATAATTTTTGAGCTGAAGCAGCTATGTCTTTGTGATCATCACTTATAACCTGATCAGTTAGTCTTTCCTCTCCTAAAAGTTTAATTAGATTATTATTATAAACATTACCAACTTTTGGCTCACCCTCTAACCAACTCATTTCTAAGCCTTTGCTATGATGTAAAAATAAATCAAGGTTTAACTCAAATAAATTTTTGGAGTCAAATTTTAAAATATCTTTCATTTTATCTAAATATTTTGGAGTACCATAGGAGGCTAAACCCATAACTTTATATTCATCTCCATAATTTTTAAATCCTAGAAATTGAGTTATTGCTGTATAAAAAATACCTAGTGAATGAGGAAATTTAACCTCTTTGTGAATTTGAAATTTATTTTTTCTATAGCTGCCTATTGTTGTGCTCAAAAAATCACCAAAGCCATCCAAAGTCACATAATTGGTTTCTTCAAAATTAGAAGCTAATACACTGCTAGCTGCATGTGACAAATGATGATCAAAATTTATAATTTTGTTTTTTAATTTATTTACGTCTACTTTAAATTCATTTGCAATTTTTTTTTCTAAAGATGTAATATTTTTAAAATTTTTTAACCTATCTGAAAAATTCTTAATTCTAAGAGGATTTTTTATTGCATAAAATATTTTTTCAAAGATTCTTTTCTTTGGATTTCTATTTACAGTTATATAATCTATATCTTCAAGAGTGATTTTGTGACTTTCTAAAGAATTTTTTAAAGCGTTAATAGGAAAACCTGCAGAATGTTTAATTCTAGTGTACCTTTCCTCTTCTGCTGCAAAAATTAATTTTCCATCTTTAAATAAACAAGCTGATGCATCCCCATGGTATAAATTGAGCCCGATAATATACATTTATTTTAGTAGATTATTATCTATTTTATTTAGAAATAAATATTTTACTTTTAATATATGATATTTCATTTTTTTTGTAATAAATAATTTTATCAAAGAGGACATTGCTAGATAGAAAAAATCTAATAAAAGAACGAATACATTTAATCTCAAAAATTGGTTATTCTTTAGTACTTGGTAATTCTCATAAAAAACTATAAATCTGCTCTTATCTGATACCCCTTCACTATCTACTTTTGATATTATAGATTTTATTTTAATAAACTTTTTTCTTCTAATGAAAATTTTTAGAAAAAAGTCGAAATCTGAGGATAATTTATAATTAAGAGAAAAACCATTAGATCTAATTAGATCTTTCCTAACAATAGAAGATTGATGACAAAATGGTATTTTGCTTATTCTATGAGAAAAATAATTAGCTATACTTTTATATTCTAATCCGTTGTTTTGTATTATCGTATCACTAAATATAACATCCACATCTTTTTTTAAAAAAGAGGATATTCTTTCTGTTGTAAAATTTTCATAAAAAATGTCTCCAGAATTTAAAAAAATACACCATTTTGCTGATGAAATTTTGACACCTTTGTTCATTGCATCGTAAATCCCGGTATCTGTTTCTATTATTTTTTTATCAATTATATTTTGATATTTTTCAATTAATTTATCAGTTCCATCAGAACTTTTCCCATCTACAACAATTAATTCGTAATTTTTAAGTGATTGATTATTAATAGAGTTCAAAGTCTTTTCAAACTTGTCCTTTGTATTAAGTGAAACAACAATAATTGATATCTGAATATTCTTATCCATTTAACAAAGTATCTTTTAGAATTTTATAATAATTTTTAGCAAATATTTCTCTATGAAATTTTTGTTTATTATTGATATGGCTCAACTTATGAAGATTTTTTTTCTTAGAATATTTTAAAAGATATTTAGAAAGTTTTTTATAATCATTAATATCAAAATAATTTGCATATTGTGGCTTCTGCTCTAAATGGGTGTTAATTTTTGATAGGCAAATTCTTTTTTTTAATAATTTACCTTCCTCAACTGTTGTACTCCATCCCTCAAAAATAGAGGGATTTAAAATTGCATTAGAATAATACATTATTGATATTACATCTTCATAAATAATTTTATCCAGAAAAATAAAATGAGATGACAAATTATTTTTTTTTATTTTTTTCATAATAGATGAAATATGATTCTGATTTCTATAATCTTTTCTAGATCCTGAAAAAATTATTTTAAAGCTTATTTCTTTATTTTTTATATGACTGATTGCATTAATAATCAATTTATGATTTTTATGTATCCAGAATTGATTTGGACAAAAAAAATAATTTAATGGTAAATTGTATTTTTTTTTAATAACTGAAAATTTTTTAATTTTTGATATGTTAATTAGTGGAACAAAATTTAAAACACTTATTTTTTTTACATTTAAATATTTATACGATTTAATTAAATAATTTTTAGCAGTTTTACTGCTTGTAATAACTTTTGTTGCTTTTTTTAAATAATTTTTGAAAATTTTATCTCTTTGTGTAATTTCTTTTTTATTAAAATTTTTTTTTAGGACTTTATGTTGTAGATCTGGTATCCAACAAATAGACTTAATATTATCAAGTGGTTTATAGTGTGAGATAACATTAATTCTATATCTCATTAATATTTTTTCTAAATAAATGTCATTTTTAAAAATTTTTTCTAATACTTTTCTAAGAATATAATTGAAAGAAAATTTTTTAAGGCAATTTGTATAAATAACATTTTTACCTGGCATTAAATTTTTTAAAATTTTATAGTTTTCGTCTGAAGAAAAAATTTTAAATTCAAAGTTTTTATTTTTAATTAATTTTAAAACCGAAACTAAACTAATAAAATAATTCAATCCGCCTTGCCAATCATTTATATTTGGAAAAATTATAGCTAAATTAATTTTCTTTTTAGACATACTTTTTTAAACCTTCATCAATTTTAATAAATTTTTTTAATCCAAGCTTTTTCGAAATATTATTTGAATGAGCTAAGTAGTTAGGATTGCCTTTTAATGATATTTTATTAAATATAATTTTATTTTTTAATTTCAATTTTTTTAATAGTTTACTCAGTATAGATTTTACTTTTATATTCTCTCCAGATGAAAGATTAAATATTTGGGGTTTTATAGATAACTGCTTATAAGAATAAAGTATTAATTTAATTGCATCATCTATAAACATCCACGATCTGATTTCATTCCCGGTACCATAAAAAATAAAATCCTTTTTTTTAAATTTATTTAAAGCATCCCAAATAAGTTGTTTTTTTAATCCTGGACCATAGATAGAAAAAAATCTCAATATAATTGTTCTAATTTTTTCTTTTTTACTAAATTTAATGACAGCTTTTTCGGCTAAAATTTTATTTTTACCGTAATTTGATATCGGTTTTAAAATTTTTTTTCTTATTGAATTTCCATAAACAGCTGCGCTTGATATAAAAATTAAATCAGGTTTTTTTGGAAAAAAACTTATATATTTTAATGTTTCTTTTACACTAATTACATTTTTATAATAATCTTCTTTTGGATTAATATTTGATAAACCAACAGTTGCACTCCCCGCACAATAAAAAATGATATCAAAATTATATTTATTTTTTTTAAGATTTTTTAAATTTATATTTTTTGTATTTTTTTTTGTTTTGCCAAATCGTGACACTTGGTTTGTTTTTTTTAAAGTTTTGTATAAATTTTTTCCAATAAAACCGTGCCCACCTATAATTAATATTTTTTTATTTTTAATCATGATTTGATAATTTTTTTTGCTTTAAAAAATTTTCCCTATATTGAAAAGGAAGTTCCTTTGAAGAACAAAACATATTATTTTTGGTTTCTGCTAAATATTTTTTATAATTTAAATTTTTATGATCAAATATTAATTGAAAATTCGCTGATAAAGCTTGTTTTGGTAAACACACATCGTCATATCTATAATTAATTTTCAAAAAATCTATAACAATAAAATAGTTAATAATATTAATAAAAATTATTAAATAAATTATTTTTTTATCAAAATATTTTACTATCAATAAATAAGTAAAAATAGTTACTAATGAAATTATAGATGTTTTTGTTGGGAGTTGGAAAAATAAAAAAAGGTTTAAAACAATTAAACTAAAATGAAATTTATTATCTTTGATACAGTCTATTAATTTTTTTTTTATTAAAATCTGAAAAGCACTTATTAATATTATTACAAAAGATAAAAATCCAAATATCTTTATAACTTTATAAAAAAACCTAGATGATTGTTCAAACAACATAAATGTTAATTGCTCATCTGTTTCAAATCTGAGTCCACCAAGAGTATGAGTTTTGGATATTAGTGAAATTGAAAAATCATGAGAAATCAAGTAGGGAATATAAAATGATCCACCAATAATTGATGTCAAAAAAATCCATTTAAAAGAATTAATTAATGAGTTAATTTGTAAACGTGTATTAAAAAGATAAAAAAGATAAATAAAAATCAAAAAATTCAATCTTGCACCAATGCATAATCCAAATAGTAATACTGCTATATAATATTTCTTATTTTTATATAACAAAAATCCTGCTGAAAGAAAAAATAATGCTAACGGATAGTCTGTAATATTAATGTTGTCAAATACTAAAACTGAATTTGACAAACTTAGAGTTAAGAATAATTTTAAATTTAAAGAATTTTTACTTTCAGTATCAAAAGAATAATAAAAAAATACTAATGATATTAAAAATATAAAATAAAGAAAATATTTTGTAATGTATGAACCTAAAAAATATACGGATGAACCAATAATTAGTTCAGATACAGGGAATCCAAATGTTCTAGAAGGAACATATCTTGCCTCATTAATTAAAATTATGAATGTATTTATAATTGCGTATGAGTCGTGATCAGATCCATAAAAATTTAAGTATAAAATGAAACTAATAAATAAAAATAATGAAACTATTAATAAATTTAACGAAAATTTTTCAATATTATATTGCATTGATAAATAAGCTTACCACTAATATAAGATATTTGTTTTTAAATATATAATTTATTTAAAATTATTTAATAAACATGAAAAAAATAAAAGAAAAGACATTTTGTTTAATTCCAGCAAGAAAAGGTTCAAAAAGAATTAAAAATAAAAACATCAAAAACTTTTTTGGAAAACCATTATTATATTATGTAATAAATACAGTTCGTAAAAGTGGACTATTTGATAGAATTATAGTTTCAACAGATAGTTTAAAAATAAAAAAAATTGCAAAAAAATATGGTTGTGATGTCCCTTTTATTCGTCCAAGAAAGTACTCCAACGATAAGTCAACAGATACGCAGGTCGTGGAGCATTTTTTATCATTTTGTAATAATAAAAAAATAAAAGTTAAATATTTATGTTATGTTTATCCTACAAATCCTTTGCTAAGTATAAAAACTTTAAAAAATTCATTTAAACTCCTTAAAGACAAAAAAGCTCAAAAGACTTTGACCATTTCAAATTATGAATATCCAATACAAAGAGCATTAAAAAAAAAATCAAATGGACAAGTTATTTTTAGAGAACCAAAATATAAAAATACTACATCGCAAAATTTGGAAACTTTCTATCAAGATGCTACACAATGCTATTGGTACAATATTTCAAAAATTAAAAATTTCAAAAAATTTGAAAAATTTAGAACTTTTGGATACAGATTAAAAAATACCGAATTCGTTGATCTAAACACAAAAGATGATTTAAAAAAATTAAAAATTTATTTTAAAAAATGATTTTAGTCTAAATTTCTACAAATTTTTCACTTTTTATTAAAAAATCTAATATAAATTTATCGTCTACATTTTTCTGATTTTTTTCATTTAAATACTCTCTAAACGAACTCATCTTAAAACAATCTTGTATAGATTGCTTGTAGATTTTTTGATTTAAACAATCATTTCTTACAAAAAATGCATTATTCCCATTTTTATTTGTACATACAAGACTGTAACCTTTTTCTTCAGAAATTTTTTCTAGCGCCTTTAGAGATGCTCCATATATTAATTTGTTTAAACCAGATGATGCTCTTTTAAAATTAGCATTATATTTTATTGATAGTGATTTTTCTTTTCCTAGTTTTGCGTTATACTCAATTATCAATATCACGGGTTTTATTTCATTTATTTCTTTCCAGATCCATAAATCGTTACCATCGGTATCAATAGATAAAAGACCAATTTCTCCAACAAAATTATTCTTTTTAAGTATTTCATTTATATTTTCTACTGAAACAAAATCACTAATAGCAATTAAGTTATGTCTCCAAAAATAATTTTGATTTTTTATATGGTTTATATTTTCATGTGAACAATCGATGACTAATCCTTGCCAATTATCTTTTTCAAGCAAAAGTCTTGTATTTGCTTCTTCATAATTTTCTACGCCAAATTCTACAAAGGTCTTATTTTTTATATTTAAGCTTTTCACAAGAAATTGAATTATTGCATCCTCATTAAATTGCGAAAAAATGCTAAAATTAAATTCATTCAAATCTTTTAAACTTTTTGTATGAATAGAATTAGTCAAATTAATACTTTGATTAATTTTTATCTTACTTACTTGATCTTTAAAAAAACCTAAAAATAATAATTTATTTAAAATACTTTTAATCATTTTTATTTAAAATAGTTATAAAGCTCCTTTAAAGTTTTAAAATTTACAATATTATTTAACTCAAGTTTTTTATTCATTTTTTTACTCAATTCCAACAAAACTCTTACACTTGATAGACTGTCCCATTTCTTAATATCTTTTAATTTAGTAGAAATTAAAATTAATTGGCTTGTTTCATTTAAAGATTTTTTTATAAAATTAACAAATTCTTTTTCATTCATTAATAGTTTCCTCTATTTTATATCTGATTTCCTTAAGAATATTTTTATCTAAAATTGTACTTGTATCACCTATTTTTTTTGTTTTGTAATCATTACTTAATATTCTCAATATTCTTCTTAATATTTTTCCACTTTTAGTCTTAGGTAAATTAGTTAACTCAATTATATATTTTGGAAGTATATAGGTTCCAAAGTAATTTATTAAATTTGAATTAATTTTATTTTTTATATGCTCATTATTTCCATATTTTGATTTTGAAAAAAAAACTACTAATCTATTTCCTTCAAGCTTATCTTCAACAGCTACTACACTAGTTTCTTTTATATCATTCAACTTTAAAATTTTTGCCTCGACCTCTCCTGATCCTACTCTGTGTCCTCTTACATTTATAACATCATCACTTCTTCCATATACTTCTAAAATTTTATTTTTATTAAATTTTCCTATATCAAACATTTTAAAATTATTTTCCTTATCCCAATACTTATTAAAGTAACTTTTGCCATTTTTTACTCCTATTAAACATCCGGGCCATGGAGTTGAAATAACTAATTGATTATTTTTTAAAATTATTTTTAAATTTTCACAAACTGGCTTACCAACTGTACCATGATAATTATTAGGTGGTTGTGAATTATACCTTGGTGAAGATATTATTCCGCCTGTTTCTGTTTGAAAATATGTATTAACTATTGAAAGCTTATTTTTTTTAAAAGTACTGGAAAACCATTTTGCGACATTTTTTGCCAAAGGTTCGCCCATTGATCCTAGAGCAGAAATTTTATTTTTTAAAAATAATTTATCTTTTCCTACTATGCTTTTTAAAACTCTTATTAAAGTAACTGGTAAATATAAAATGCTTATCTGATTATTATTGATAATAGATTTTAAAAAAAATTTGTCTATTATACTAATTGGTTTTTCCAATAAAATTGTGGTTGATCCAATTGATAATGGTCCAAATAATGAATAAGTATGCCCATTTATCCAGCCAGCATCTGAGGCTGTTAATACAATCGAATTCTTATTCATTCCAAATTGATTAATACATGTGTATTTCGCATATAATAGATATCCACCTGTTGAATGAATAATCCCCTTTGGGTCACCAGTAGAACCAGATGTAAACAATACAAATAAAGGTTTATTACTTCTAAAATATTTTATTTTTTCGTCTTTGTAGTTTTTTTTATCACTTAGTATATCGTCTGTATTAGAGAAAATAATATTTTTTTTTTTTACTAAATTTTTATTTTTTGAAAAATTTATAATTCTTATGTTTTTATTAAATTTTTTTATTGATTTAGCTAAATTATAAAAATTTTTAGTATTATCTCTTGTAACAAATAGTTTTGAATTAAGAATTTCAATTCTTTTTAAGATTGATTCTAAAGGAAGATCTTCAAATATTACTGAAAAAGTTATACCTAATTTTGAACAAGCAAGCATTGATACAGTCGACTCAATTGAAGCAGATGCATGAATAGCAATTACATCATTTTTCTTAAATTTATATTTCAAAAGTAAACGACAGAAATTGTTAACTGCTAAATTGATTTCGCTGTAGGTATACTTATTTTCTATTTTGTTTTTATCATAACAAATAATAGCAGTTTTATTTGGATTTTTTTTAAGATTTTGTAAAATACAATTTTCAAATAAATTTAGTTTACCATCTTTAAACCAACAAAATTTACTTTTATTATTTTGTTCTAATATATTTTTTGGTACTTTGTTCCAGTGGATTAAATTTATTTTTTTTTTCCAAAATTTTTTAGCTCTTATCATTTTTTTTATTATAATCTTCTATTAAGCTAGCTGGATTACCTATAGCCATGGAATAACTTGGTATTTCTTTTTGAACTACAAAACTGTTTGGGCATATTATAACATTCTTTCCTACTACGCACTCGGAAGAAATAGTTGAATATCTGCATAGATGCGAACCTTCTCCTATTATTACTTTGCCTTGAAATATGTATTCTTGTTTAATTATTGGTAAATTGTAATTATCAGTTGCGTGTATTGTGTCTCCAAAATAAACACCTTCTCCTATTAAAACATTTTTTTCAATTGTTACCTCTGAAAATGCGTTAATATGAGTATGTGAACTTATATGACTTCCATCTTTAATATTTAATGTAGGTTGATTATCCTCTCTTTTTTTTACACCTGCATTTAGCCAAACATTTTTACAAATTGTAACATTATCACCAATTTCAATATTTATAGGATTATTTATTTTACAAGGAAAACAAATAACAGAGTTTTTTCCAAATTTTTTAAAACTTTTGCAAATAAGAAAAGTATATATTTTATCTATTATTCTATTTAACTTATTTTGGATTTTTAAAAACATAATATTTTTTTTAAAAAAATTTTTTATAGTTGTAACTTATTTTCATTATATACAATATTTAATCTTAATTTAATCTACATTAAATCTAATAAATCATTTATAGATTTATTTTTTCTTGTTACAAAAATATGATTTTTTTTGAAATTATTAAAATTTTTTTTAATTTTTGAATTAAATAATTTATTGATATTAATTTTTCTATCAAGGTTAACGTTTTTACATTTCAATTCTTGATCATAAAGACTATTTCTAAAAGAATAATATTTGCCCATACATTTTATTTTTATACTAATAATTTTTTTATTCATAATGATCCCATCAATAATTGAACTCGATTCGTGAAAAAGAAGAATATCAGCATTTTTAATTAAATCTTTTGTATTGTAGACCTCACATCTAAAATTTTTAAACATTTTTTTAATCTCATTAAAATTAGTTGTGGGATGAACTGCAATTTCAACTTTTTTTTTTAATACATCCTGTATTTTTAAAAAAAACTTTGTTAATAAATAATAATATCTTTTTTTTTCATTGATACTAATGTCACCTTCATAAAAAAATCTATCAGAGTGTATTAAATTTGAGTCAAGAAATATTATTTTATTTCCTCTTGTATTATTTTTATCTTTCATTTCTTCAATAAATCTTACATTAATTGGAAAAATTTTTTTATAAAATTTGAATTTAAATATGCCGATAAATTTTATGAGAAATTTGCCTCCTATCGATTGGTTAAAATAATTAAATTCATAAGAATTAATTTTTTCATTATTTTTTAGTGAGCAAAATAATTTTTCTGTTTTATTAAAAATTTTTATTTTATAACAAAAATTGAACACTGTTATATTCAATATTGTTCCAAACAAACATATTATTTTTTTAATATTATTAAAAATGTTATTATCAAAAAAAAATTTTATATCTCTTATGTCTCCATATCTTTTGATTTCACAAACATTTAAATTATATTTTTTAAATAATAAAAAAAAACCTAAATTTCTAAATCTTTTTTCAACAAAATTTATACACTTAATTTCTTTATTTTTTTTTAAAAAA
>MDTD01186811.1_pt1 | contig 14314 bp, 11 predicted proteins | sample 811221 | NCBI WGS metagenome assembly MDTD01 (sample SAMN05326646, study PRJNA326480) | marine metagenome | isolation source: seawater | place: Pacific Ocean: South West | collected 2011
ACCAAACTTGCCCTTGGGAACCTAGATTCAAAAAGAGACTGGGGATTTGCTGGAGATTATGTAGAGGCAATGTGGTTAATGCTTCAGGAAGACTCGCCTGACGATTACGTTATTTGCACAGGAGAGACCCACAGCGTAAGAGAATTCTGTGAGGTGGCTTTCGGGCATCTGGGCTTGTCTTACGAAGACCACGTTGAAGTTGATGAGAAATTCTTTCGACCTGCAGAAGTAGACCTTCTTGTAGGTGACTATTCAAAAGCTTCTTCTAAACTTCAATGGGCTCCAAAAACTACCTTTGAGCAGCTCGTTACGATGATGGTCGATGCTGATATGGCGCTACTCGAAGGAAGACTCAAAGGCCTGGCGTGAAATCAGCTATAAGGAGAAATGTCGTTGTCCTATCTGGCGGAGTTGGAGCTGCAAAGCTATTAAACGGCTTAGTACAAGTAGTAGACCCATCAGAGATTACAGCTATAGTAAACGTTGCTGACGATACCAATCTTCATGGCTTACACATATCTCCTGACCTTGACACCGTCACTTACACACTCGCTGGAGAAATAGATCCCCAGAAAGGCTGGGGGTTAATTGATGAGAGCTGGAATGCTATGGACATGCTCTCTAGGTACGGCGGCGTTGATTGGTTCCGGCTAGGAGATAAGGACCTAGGGACACACATGTATAGAACGAGTCGTCTCCTCCAAGGAGCGACCCTTACTGAGGTTACAGAAGAAATCGCTAGGAGCCTGAAAGTTAGAGTAAATATCCTTCCTGTAAGTGATGACCCGATAAAAACATTTGTCACAACGTCTGAGTTGGGGAAAATAGAATTTCAAGAATACTTTGTTCGCCATAAGCACAATCTCAAAGTTAAAGAAATTCAGTTTAAAGGCATCAAAAATGCAACACCGGGCCCGAAGGTGATTGATGCAATCACAAGTGCCTCAGCAATAATCATTGCTCCGTCCAACCCCATCGTTTCCATAAGTCCAATCCTTTCAGTTCCAGGAATATCAGAAGCCATCCAACAAAAAAAAGACTCAACTGTAGCCGTTTCCGGGATTATTAATGGGAAAGCGCTTAAAGGACCAGCTGATAGGATGCTCGTTGATCTAGGACATGAAGTATCTTCCTTAGGTATCGCGAAGATCTATCAAGACCTAACTTCAAAATTTGTCATAGATCTAGCGGATGCTGAACACATAGAAGCAATTCAAAAACTTGGTCTTACTTGCTTAGCAACACAAACTATCATTCCAGAACTAAAAGAGTCCGCAAAATTATGCTTTACTATACTCTCTACCTTTTTCCCGGAGCTTATAGAAGAATGAATCTTGAAATTCTCCCAATACTCGGACTACCAAAGATACAACCAGGAGATGACCTTATCGGCATGCTTGGTGAATGTGGACAAATCGAATCCCGTGACATTCTAGTTGTGACTCAGAAGATTGTTTCTAAAGCTGAAAATCAACTTATAGCAATTGACCCCAATGACCCGCTCAGCCATAAACCCCTTGTTGAGAAAGAGTCTGTTCGAATTCTTCGAAGAAGAGGAGATCTTATTATTAGTGAAACAAAACATGGATTCGTTTGCGCTAACGCGGGGATCGATCTATCTAACGTCGAAAAAGGACAAGCTGCGCTTCTACCCGAAGATAGTGACCGCTCGGCCCAGCGATTACGGGACGGCCTCAAAGGAAGGTACGACTTTGACGTAGCCATCATCATTTCCGATACATTCGGCAGACCATGGAGAAAAGGGTTAACTGATGTCGCAATAGGGTCAGCTGGGATCACTCCTATTCTCGACCTACGTGGCGAACCTGATGCCTTAGGAAGAGAGATGCAAGTAACCGAGGTTGCTTTAGTTGATGAGCTAGCTAGTGCTGCGGAACTAGTCATGGGGAAATCTTCGGGTATCCCTGTGGCAATAGTGCGTGGAGGGGATCCCGATTGGTTTGGTGAAGGAAGTGTGAAAGAAAGCCTAATTCGCGACCCCAAAGATGACTTATTCCGATAGCCAGCCTATTCAATACCTAGTTCAGTATTAATTCTTGTACTCGAATCTCTTTTTGTAGAACCCCCAACACCGAAGATGAGCTTAATGTTGTGCTCTAAACAAGTACCCACTTCAGGTATATCCGAAGGCTGATTCCGATCACCACCGTTTGCAAAGATCAAATTAGATAGCTGGTTTTTGAGAGCAATCGACTCGATAGTCTTCTTGACTGACGAGTCATCATCAATAGCCACACAAGCTTCATCAACTATCGAAAGTGCTTTCACGATTCGAAGTCTGTCTTGTTGAGGAAGAATCACTTTTCCTTTTTTCTTCTTTTGCTGCAAATCATTATTCACAATAACAACTAAACGATCACCCAAGGCCGCTCCAGCCTCTAAATAATCTAAATGCCCACAATGTAAGGGGCTAAAATATCCACTGACTATAACAAGCGTCTTATCTGCCATCTATCGCTCCATCGTAAAATCAGATCAGCCCAACGAACGCTGAGAATAAAATTATTCTTCTTCGGTTCCAAAGTCTTGAGGACCAGGTATATCTGATGTATTTGGTTTTGTGATGTCATCCCGGTTTTGCCCGGTCACTCCCTCAAGGGTGTCTATTCTGTTAGGCATAGGTATATCCGCCCCTATGGGTGCCCTAGCAATAGCAAATGCCTCAAGATCAGCTAAGAATCTAACATCGCCTAAATTTTCAGTGTAAACCTCAGCCGGGGCTCCTCCTTCAAAAGCATTCGCCCACCGGACAACTTGAATCACTGCCTCTTCTCCCCCGCAGTCAACCCCTGCTTCTAATGACTGATTACCTGGCAGAACTAATGCTTCTTTAGTGATCTCTGCTCCCATTGCATTCATGAATACACTCAAACGCGCTTGCTTACCAGTCACAGAAGAAGTAAATGGGTGAATGTGGATTATCCCATCCTGATGTGAATGGATTCCCTCCGGGTCGAATTCACTTTGAAACACTGGGAGGAAGGAGTCTGAAAGACAATCATAAACTCCATATGCAGCATGCCAGTGGTCTTGAAGAGTTGGAGTAACTTCTGCATCACGAGTGGCCCGGGCAAATATAACCAGAAACAGTCCTAAGATTATGACAAGCGCTACTGCGGCGGGAAACCCGAGGGCGCGTCGCTCACTTGGGCCAGAAGTAGCTCCAGCACGCTCAGCGCGAGCAATCTTTTTTGCAGATGATGCCTTACCCATGTCCCAATACGGTAGTGGACCAAGAAGGAAATAAGGCACACCAACCGCTGGTTCTTTAAAAAAAACTGCAAAAAAGGATAATTTTTCTTAATTTTTACCTAATTCAAGCTAACAACCGCGTATCTGCCCAGCTCTTTCTAAAGCTGCTTGAATCTCTTCTTGCTCACCTCCGCTTGTTTGGGAGTACGCTACGGAGCTGTAATCGTCTGAAATGCTGCTTGAAAGAACTACGGAATCATCATACTGAGTAGTTGTTTGTTGAACGCCTTCACCCTCAGCGCCTGCGTAAATATCGCCACCAGTCTGATGAGATAGCCCTAACGTGATTTCATCTTGCGGTTCACGCTCAAGTTCTGTATCTGAAACTCCTGAATAGTCTCTACCAAATACCATCTCTATCCCTTTGCCAGTCGGAGCATCTCGTTGAATCAGTTCAGCCCCTGAAAGCAAGTGGGATCGAAGAAGTTGAGCTGATTCCCTTTGCGAAGCATCGAAGTAAATAGTGGTTCGCTCAAAATCGAATGATTGAGCATTTCTAATCTCTGCAACGCGAAATCCGGCGGCAACTAGATCATTTGATATACGCTTTGCTTCTCCGGTAATCCCAGTTCCGTTAAGAAGAGTAATCCCAAAACTTTTCTCCGTTTGGTCCCCTCGAAAGACATCAAGAATAATTTGCGCTTCTGCCTCGTAAAGACGAAGAATCGAATACGGGCCGTCCCAATCAAAAAAGGTTGGAAGGGTGTACCTATTTAGAGCATTAGCATCAAACCCGCTGAATCTATTTGCCAAGTCGATCATATCCTCAGGAGTCATCCGGTCATCTAAGGTTAGGTATCCTCCTCTAAACACATCTTCAATAACTTTTCTAATTTTTCCTGGGTCTCTGAACCCTGAGTCAAAAGCCTGCTGTAAGGCGAGAATAAGAAAGTCCTGTTGGCGTTCCATACGATCAAGATCACTTAGTGAATCGACCTCCCTCCACTCTTCTTGAATAAAGGCCTGCATCGTTCGACTGCGAACTATCCCTAACCCCTGTTCAGGCGTGAGTGATACACAACCGGTTTCCTCAATAGATAGCTGGGCTTTTTTATCTTGAATAGGGAATTCAATATAAAGATCTAGGCCGCCAATGATTTCGAATAGCTCGAGAAAACCATTGAAGTCGACTTGGATAACATGGTGAATTGGTATTGCAAAGTAGTCTCTAACCGTTTGGACTAAAGTTTGTGGCCCAGTAAATGCGAGAAGGCTGTTAATTTTTTGATGCTCTCCTCCATACCCTGAGATCGGCACCCATAGATCTCTAGGAATGGAAACAACAGATACATTTGTATCTCTGCCTTCATCTTTAGATGAATCTCCAGTGTCTAAACGAAGAATTATAAGCGTATCCGTCAGAAGTTGAGCTGTTGACCGAGTTCGACGTAGTCGGTGATCTTCTGGAAGAGAAGCTACGGAATCAGTACCAATAAGGAAAAAGTTGACCGTTTCTCGTTCAAGGTTCTCTTCAGGGCCGGAGGCTTCGTCGCCCTGTGAATTATCAGATTGAGCAGTTTGAATTGTTTCTTGTGTCAGAATATTTCCAAATGCTGTTCGTGGGATACTACTTACAGTGTCTTTCGCGTATGCCAGAAGGGCAGCTGATAACGATGAACCGAGAAAGGCAACAAAAAGAAAAAGGATGCAAATTCTCTGCATCCAAGTTCTTCGTGGACGTAGTTGACGCGTTGTAGCCATTAGGTAAAAGTAGTCTCTTTCATAAACTTATTTATTGCACCTCCGCAAGTTTATAGGGGCCTAAGCGAAACTAAGTCTCCGGAGAACACTTCACGAACCGACCCGCCATAATCTTCGAGCAAAAGAGAGCCAAACTCTGTAATATCCTGAGCTTTTCCTTCTAGAACCCCTGCTTCGGTTGTAACTCGAACATCTTGTCCAATGGTTCCAGATAACCTCCTATAGCTTTCCCAGAAATCTGGGCTTTGAAAGTCTAGATCCCCAAGATTTGAAAGAATGACTTCAGCAAGGTGAACTCGATCGGGAGGGCTACCTAAATCTGAAAGAGAAATGACCCCTCTTTCAGTGATTACATCTTGGATGTTGCTTGGATGAACATTTATCCCAATCCCGACGACAACTGAAGCTGTGGTTCTAACCAACTTAGACTGTGCTAACACTCCAGCTAATTTCGCTTGTCCGCCAAGTGGCAGGGTTTCCACCACTATGTCGTTCGGCCATTTAATGCGCACCTGCTCAAAGCCAAGAGAATGCAAAGCACTGCAAGAGGCCACCGCAACGCCAGAAGCAAAAACTCCCAAATTAACCTTCTTCGCATCAGCTAAAAAACTTACTGACATAAGAAGGGCCGAATTACTATCAGCAACCCACTTACGGTCAAATCGACCTTTCCCAGAAGTTTGAAAATCAGCTATCAAAACTCTGCCTCCAGCATCAAGACTGGAAGTTTCTTCTAAAAGATCACTGTTTGTCGAGCCAGTCTCCCCTACCCACGAAATTGAGGTAAAACCCTTATCTTTTAGGGCTTTCGTCAAATACTCTCCTCGCGCTAAAACCGAATCTTTTTCATTAGCTTTTGGGTTATCCGTTTCTTTCGAGTCCATATTCTGTAACGTTAGACGAGTGTTTACAAAAGTGCTCGTTGCTAATCGAGGAGAAATCGCTGTTCGAGTGATTCGCGCATGTCGCGAACTCGGGATTCAGTCGGTAGCTATCTACTCTGACCTCGATAGAAACGCCCTTCACACTCGGTTAGCAGATGAAGCTTATGCTCTTAGTGGAAGCACAGCAGCGGAAAGCTATCTAGACATTCCTAAAATCCTTGCGATAATAGAAAAATCTGGAGCTGATGCCGTCCACCCCGGATATGGCTTCTTTTCAGAAAACGCAGAATTCGCTGAGCAAATAATTGAAAAAGGTGTCACATTCATCGGCCCTCCATCAGATGCAATCCGCGTTATGGGTGACAAAATTAGTGCAAGGCGAGCAGCAGAGAAGGTCGGCGTAAGCGGCGTACCGGGAACAACTGATTTCATTGAAAACAGTTCAGAAGTGATCGAGTTTGCAAAAGAACACGGCTATCCAATAGCAATTAAAGCTGCATATGGCGGTGGCGGCCGAGGCATGAAAGTAGTTCATAGCGAAGAAGAAATCCAAGGAGCTATCGATTCCGCTCAACGAGAAGCAGTGGCTTACTTTGGAAGAGGCGAATTGTACATGGAACGCTATTTGACAAAACCCAGACATATAGAAGTTCAGGTTCTGGCAGATTCGCACGGCAACACGCTCCATCTCGGAACTCGAGATTGCTCGGCGCAACGACGCCATCAAAAACTGATTGAGGAAGCACCAGCTTCCGGCATTGAGCCCGACATCCTTCTATCAATGGGTGAAGCTGCTGTAGCAGTAGCAGAAGGGTGCGATTACGTAAACGCCGGGACAGTAGAATTCCTATACGAAAACGGTGCTTATTATTATCTCGAGATGAACACAAGACTCCAAGTTGAGCACCCTGTAACTGAAATGGTCACTGGAATCGATCTTGTTCGACAACAGCTATTAGTAGCTCAGGGAGAGGAACTTGAATTTTCTCAAGAAGATATAGAGATTCGTGGACATGCTATTGAAGTTCGAATCAACGCAGAGAATCCTGCAGGGGGTGCATTTCTCCCTAGCCCTGGAAAGCTCAAAAAATTTAAAGTTCCTTCTGGTTTTGGAACACGATGGGATGGAGGCTACGAAGAGGGAGATGAGATTAGCCAATTTTATGACAACCTCATAGGAAAGCTTGTTTGTTGGGGAGAAAATCGTGAAATTGCTACAGCCAGAACCGTAAGGGCGTTGGATGAATTTGAAATCACCGGACTTCACACAACTATCCCTGCTGATCGAGCTATTCTTACGCATTCTGATTTCGGAAATTTGGAACATTCAACCAAATGGGTCGAGGAGGTACTAGACCTTTCGTCAATGACAAATCTGGATTTAATAGATCTAGAAGATGGAACTGAGTTAGCCGAACGCTCTGCCGTTATAGAAGTAGATGGTAAACAATTTAATGTGTCGATGTGGGTCCCAGACACTTCGAAAGGGACGAGAAGGCGCGCAACTGCTGCATCAGGGAGTTCAGGAGGAGGAGATGGGAAGATCTCTGTCCCGATGCAAGGAACCATCGTTAAGGTCGATGTTCAGATAGGTGATGAAGTCTCTTCCGGACAAGTTCTTATGGTGCTTGAAGCAATGAAAATGGAAAATAACGTAACAAGTGACGTCGCAGGAAAAGTATCGGAAATCCACGTAACAGCTGGAGACTCTGTCGGCGCGGGAGATGTGGTTTTAATCATCGATGTGGATTGAATCCAAAATAGAATAAGTCATTGTTCAGACAATCTATAAAGAAACCTTTGGAGCCACGCTCAGATCAATTGGCCCTAAACTTAAATAAATTCGGTAACCAGAGTAAAAGACTATGACGACTAAAAAACTAGACGCCACCCTAACCAGTCCATCTCCACTCTCAAAAACCGCGGGTCGGCGAAAGGGGCGATTCAAAAGGATACGGATCCTCGTTTACGCTGATCTTGTGGTCCTAATGATAGTTTTGTTCGGATCAGTCCTCGTAAGGTTTGGGACAGAATTTCCTAGAAGCTTCTCGACTTACCTCGTTGGATTTCTTATTGCCTCAGCCCTCCACTTACTTATATATTACTTTGGTGAACTATACGATGCCGCTCCTCGCATCGGCGCAAAGCTCTGGTTTCCTAGAGTAACAGCATTAACTTCTATTGCTATCCTGCTTGAGGCGTCTATTGCTCTAATCACTGACTACTATCTTATGCCTAGGGGCAATCTTCTTATTTTATTTGTGTTTGGATCACTCGGAGTTACTTTCAACCGGTGGCTCTCAGGCAAAGTGAGAATGCAGCGTTACGGTACTCCAAAAGTCATCTTGGTTGGCTCTGAAAAAGATATCCAGATGGGGAAGGAACATATCAAAGAATGTGGGTCAAGGATCGAAGTTGTGGGGGAACTAGATTCCATATCTCAACTTTCTAGTGAAATTGCATCTCGCCAAGCTACTGACGTGCTCTTGTTGACTAGCGGCCTTCTTAGCGACATCTATCCAAAACCACTGGAAGATCTTGAATTGCAAAGAGTAGGAGTGTTCCAGCAAATCCTTCCATCAGATACGCTTCTAGGACTTCGAAGAAGCATCCAGATTGCCGGAATGCCCTTCACTGCACTCAGAGCCCATGCCCTGTCAACTTCTAGGGCTCACTTCAAAATTTTTACCGAATGCATCTACCTCATTGTGTTTGCCATCCCGATTTTATTGCTGACATTGTTGGTCGCAATATACATTCGGGTAATCGCAGGTAAGAAAATAATCCTTAGGCAACAACGTGTTGGAAAATTTGGAACCACCTTTAATCTACTGAAATTCAGAACTATGCACCACAACGCAGAAGATCGGACAGGTACGGTCAAAGCACAAAAAGATGACCCTCGAGTCATCGCTGGCCTGACCTGGGTTCGAAGATCTAGGCTTGACGAACTTCCACAATTCATAAATGTTATTAAGGGAGAAATGTCAATTATTGGTCCAAGGCCTGAACGCCCTGACTTCACACAAGAATATGAGAATCTAATCCCTGGATATGGGAGAAGGCACGATATCCCTCCAGGAATAACAGGTTTAGCTCAAGTTTGTGGCCACTACCACACTGACCCAAGTTATAAACTAGGGCACGATCTCCAATATCTAGTGAACTGGTCACCGATACTCGATTTACAGATCCTTATACGAACTATATGGGTGATTTTTATTGGACGAACTTGATCAAACTATGGAGCAACAACCTTCAGTAAGCGTAATAATTCCAGTCAAAGACAATGGAGAGCACTTACGTGCAAGCGTTAACTCAGTCTTGAACCAGACATACCCAGCTGTAGATGAAATCATCTTAGGAGTTGCTCCTTCAACTGACGATACAGAAAAAATATCGAAAGAGTTAGAGGCCGCAAATCCACGAATAAAACTAGTTCCTAACCCTTCTGGGAGAACTGCAAGCGCACTGAATGCTGCTGCTTCACTAGCTTCCGGAGAATTTCTTGTGCGAGTCGACGCCCACTGCGAACTTGAAGAAAGCTACATTCAGGAAGCGGTCCAAACGATCAAACGAACACGAGCAGCGAACGTAGGCGGAATACAAAAAGCCGAGGGAAGCTCCCGAGTCGAGCGATCTATAGCGATGGGAATGACTTCTAGATTCGGAGTCGGCAACTCCAAATTCCACTTCGGCGGGAAAGAAGGCCCAACAGATACCGTATACCTAGGTGTTTACAACACAGAAATATTCCGTGAGCTTGGGGGATTTAACGAAGCGCTAATTCGAAATCAGGATTATGAACTTAATATACGCATTCGCGAAAGTGGCCACCTTGTGTGGTTCAATCCAAACCTTGTTGTCCGTTATAAACCTAGATCGTCCTTACGTGCATTATTCCGCCAGTATTTTCAATATGGTCAATGGAAACGGACAGTATTGAAGCTACACCCTACATCAATGAAAATAAGACAGCTGATCCCACCCGCCCTGATCATCGGGATTATTTTGGGCTTAACGCTAGCTGCCTCCTTTACTCTATGGGGGCTACTCGTCCCAAGCATCTACTTGGTAGGTGTCTTAATAGCCTCTCTTATTCAAAAATCTAGTAAAGCTGTAGAGAAGACTATCTTGATGCTGGTATTTCCCACTATGCATATTGCTTGGGGTTTAGGCTTCCTAATTGGACCCTCGATAAGGAAGCCAATCAAGTTAGACACAGGAAGCAGCCCAAACTTCTAACAAATCTTTAAGAACCCATGCATTGGCTTGAATCTAGAGTAAATTTCCGCAATTATTAATATGGGCGGTGGACAGTGGAGTATGATGCGTATACCCAAATTTTTCACCAAGGCATTAGAGGCAATTTACTCCGTGACCCGTCGCATAGGGGCGCCCATAATGGTTATAGCAACTCTGCTGGGAATAAGCGCCACTCCAGTTCAGGCTGATATCCCAGCCAATTCTTCTGTTATCAGCATCGAGGGACATGGTTGGGGGCATGGAGTCGGGATGAGCCAATATGGTGCATACAGTCGCGCTCTCTCTGTAGAAGAAGGAGGCGGAGGCCAAACCGCTGAACAAATTCTCTCTTTCTACTATCCAGGTACATCCCTCTCCGTTGTTGAAACCTTAAATGACCTAAGCGTTCACATCTTTAGTGGTGAGGGGGCTACCTTTACAACTTCTGGACCAATAGACCTCGTGAACGCATCAGGCAATGTGTTCGCAAATATCCCAGCGGCAACTGTTCTAACTGTAGTTCGCTCAGCAGATATCATCTCAATCTCCACTCCTGACAACATTGACCACTGTATAGAGAGTGCTCAACCAGAAAATATCCAACACTGCGCGGATGGCCCAATTTCAATCGACCTCATTGAAGGAGAACCTGTCCATACCGCTGTAATCGGTCAGTTTACGAATGTAGGAACCTCTGGAAATAGTTACCAGTGGGGCAGATTAGTTATTCGTGAACGAGACTTAGAAGGTAACGGGATCTTCTTAACTCTTGAGAATCTATCTATGGAAAAATACTTATATGGCCTTGCAGAAGTACCGCCAAGTTGGCCTGCAGCAGCTTTAGAATCTCAGGCTGTCGCTGGAAGAAGCTACGCTTTGGCACGTATCAATAGCCGAAGGTCCAATGAGAACTGGGACCTTCCATGGGATCTATACTCTACAATCAACGACCAATACTACATTGGCTACTCTCACGAGTCATCAAGCAATGCTTCGAATTGGGTAGCCGCAGTAGACACGACAGCTAACCAAGTTTTACTTAATGGTGAAAGTCCGATTAGCGCCTATTACAGCTCATCTAATGGAGGCCATAGCGAATCAGGTGCTTATGTTTTCTGCACAGCTGCGAATCACCCTTGCCCCGACATTCCCTACTTGCCAGCGCAGATTGATACGTTTGATGGTCTCGCCAATCCTTATTCGTCTTGGGAAAGAGACTATACAGGTGAAGAAGTAGCGGATTGGTTAGCGTCATCGTCTGTAGGTTCAGTTGGAGCGATTATTGGCATCTACGTTAGTAACGGATTAGGAGCATCTGGGCGAACCGATCAAGCCGACGTAATGATTGTTGGGACTGCTAGAACTGCTGTAACCAAAGGTGATAATTTCATGGCAATCATTAATGGTGGAGTCATTGATCAGGGCGGCGGATACGGCGATCAAATTCTTTCAACTTTATATTCCATAGAAGGAATGTTCGGAATTGGTAATCAGATTGATCAGGATACGCCTGGATTTTTGTCTGCGGGTTGGATTGGTGCTGAGAGTGGTGACAGGTTTGGTTCGGTGACTGATACTGGTGATTTTGATGGTGATGGCAGGATGGATCTTCTTGTTGGCGCTCCTGAGGAAAGCGTTGGGTCTATCGGTGACGCTGGTTTAGTGCATGTGATTTATGGTTCCGGCGGGTGGAGTAATAATGATGGGTTTTATCAGAATACGTCTGGGTGGCCGGGTGCTTCAGAATCGGGAGATCGGTTTGGTTCAGCGCTCACGACAGGCGATTTCAACAATGACGGGTATGACGACATGGTGGTCGGTATTCCCGGAGAGGACCTCGGCGGTTCTAACCAGCTAGTTGACGCTGGCATGATCACTATTGCATACGGTTCAGCTTCAGGGTTGACTAGCCCCGTGAATATGCATCAGTACAGTCCCGGTGTGGGAACCAATTCAGAATCAGGGGACCTTTTCGGAGCTTCTTTAGCTTCCGGCGATATTAACGGCGATGGCTACGATGACGTGATTGTGGGCGTTCCCGGTGAGGGCATATCGAAACGTGACCGGGCTGGGGCGGTCCATGTTATTTACGGGTCGGCGTCGGGATTGACCGGAGTGGATAGTAATTTGTTGCATCAAGATGCCCGCGGAGTGAAAAGCAGGGCTGAAGTTGATGACGCGTTCGGAGAAGCTGTCGAAGCGGCAGATATTAACGGCGATGGCTACGATGACGTCATTGTGGGTGTTCCCGGTGAAGGTGTCGGCTGGGGGGCGCGAGCCCAATCGAGTGCTGGGGCGGTTCATGTTATTTACGGGTCGGCGTCGGGAGCGTCGGGAACGGGAAGCCAATGGTTCTATCAGAATTCCCCCGGGTGGCCTGGACGGTCAGAAACTAATGACCGTTTTGGTTCATCGGTCGCTGTGAGCGATATCGACGGGGATGGCATCGGGGATCTTGTCGTGGGTGTCCCCGGCGAGAAACTCGGAAGCCATACTGACGCTGGGCAGGTCCAGATCCGCTACAACCCCGGCGATTGGTCGCAGACACCAGCGAGCGTCCAAACCTTGTATCAGAACCTTGCTGGGGTTCAAAATAAGGTCGAGACCGGCGACCGGTTCGGCGCTCACCTTGAAATGGCGGACGTGACCGGCGATAGTAATGTTGATCTTATTGTTGGTGTTCCCGGTGAATCTATCGCTACTCGCCCAAACGCGGGAGCTGTCGCTATCTTTAAAAGCGTCGGAGGAAAAATAACAACCGCTGAAGATCAGCTCTTCTACGCGACCCAGAACATCTTCACCGGAGATTCAGAAGCTAACGCAGAATTCGGCTCATGGTTCAGCGTCCTCAACGGAAACCTCATCATAGGCTCACCCGGCAGGACCGTTTCAGGACTCGCAAACGCCGGAGCCTTCTACTACCTCGATCTCTAAATTCTGTGATCCTAATAATGGGGCTGCTTGGCAATGACCGTCGAGATCGATAATCTGAATTTTATCTCGGTTCTCCCAAGTAATTTCAAGATTAGGGTCTCTATGAAGTTTAAATTCCCGAAATGACATCTCTAACGCGTCGAATGTTAGTAAGCGGCCTACAAGTGAATCACCAAGGCCCAACAAAAGCTTTATTGCTTCGAGTCCCTGCAAACTTCCAATAACTCCAGGAAGAACACCAAGAACCCCCGCTTCGGCACAGCTTGGGGCTAACTCTGGTGGCGGAGGCTCTGGGACCATATCTCTATAGGTCGGGCCAGCCTTCGGGTCGAATACAGTCACTTGCCCTTCAAAACGGAAAATAGATCCGTGAACCACGGGTATTCCGGTTTTTGCCGACGCATCATTCAGAATATAGCGAATTGGAAAATTGTCTGTGCCATCTACAACGACGTCATATCCAGAAATAATCTCTTCGATATTCTCAGCTGAAAGACGGACATTGTATGTGACGACTTTAATATCTCGATTAAGCGCTGTAAGAGTCTTTTTCGCCGAGTCAACTTTTAGCTCTCCTACTCGGTCCTGATTATGAAGAATCTGTCTCTGCAAATTTGATTCATCCACAACATCCATGTCTACGATTCCTAGAGTTCCCACACCAGCAGCGGCAAGGTAGAGACTAGCTGGAGAGCCAAGACCCCCTGCGCCAATACAAAGCACTTTCGAGTCAAGAAGTTTCATTTGACCCTCATCTCCAATTTCTGGTAGCAGCAAGTGGCGCTGGTATCGATTCCTTTTGTCTGAATTCAACGTTTGTGGAATGACCCAAGGCCTGTTTTCATCTTTCCACTGGTTAAATCCCCCTTTCATCGAAACAATGTTTTGGAAATCTAGATTTTGAAGTGTTTGGGCAGCAAAGGCAGATCTAGCTCCTCCAGCGCACATTGCTATAACTTGTGTCTCTTTGTTGGGCAGAGCTCCCTCAATGGCACTTTCTAGGTTTCCTCTTGGAATGTGAAGAGAGGTAGCTATAGCTCCTTGTTCATACTCGTCAGGTTCTCGGACATCAAGGAGTACCCATCCTTCTCCAATTAAATTTTCAGCTTCTTTCGTTGTAACTTCTACTATTTCACTCTTTGCTCTTTGAAGTAGCTCTCGAAAGTTCGGCATTTCTCCCCCTTGGGTAAGCTAGGAGAATTGTACCTAAATATGAGAAGAATTCTCTCATCTCAAGAATCTCTGTCGACACGTTTAGCCACACACGAAACTGAGCG
>MDTD01071638.1_pt1 | contig 14313 bp, 14 predicted proteins | sample 811221 | NCBI WGS metagenome assembly MDTD01 (sample SAMN05326646, study PRJNA326480) | marine metagenome | isolation source: seawater | place: Pacific Ocean: South West | collected 2011
CATCGAACGCAACGGTATCATTTACGGCATGGCGGATGATATCACCCTGGCCGCCTTTCTGGCATCCCCCCAGGATCCCGACGAAAGGTTCGAACTTGCCAAGGGACTTGCCCCGGTTCCGGGAAAGGATGCCCGGATATTCTACTTGTTTGACAAGGACTATTTGTCACCGGGCTCCGTGGAAAATGACGGTTCCATCGATTACAGGAACCGGGGAGATATTCCTTTTGTCCGGACCGATACGGTATTGGCGGAAAAGATCCCTTCCAAATCCGGAAGGGACGGTGTCAACGTATTCGGGGATGTGGTGGAAGCGCCCCCGCCCATGGATCTGGATATTATCTGCGGCAAAGGGGTGGCGCTCTCCGAAGACCGGCTAAAAGCCGTGGCCACTCTGGACGGATACCCCAAACTCAGCCAGGAAGGCACCCTGTCCGTTTCCGACGCCCACGTCATCCGCGGGGATGTGGATTTCACCACCGGCCATGTCAAGTTTGATAAAAACGTATTTATCACCGGGGCCATTAAGGCCGGCTTCAGGGTGGAGGCCAATGATGTGGTGGCAAGGGCCGTGGACGGCGGTATCATCCATGCCAGAGGAGATGTCTCCGTGGCCAACGGCATCACGGACGGCACCATTAAGGCAAAGGGCCACGTCAGTGCGGGATTTATCCACAGATCCACCATCGCCTGCTTGGGCAACATGGAAATAGACAAAGAAGTGGTGGAAAGCGACATACTGCTGGAAGGCACCTTTGAAATGTCCCGGGGCAAAATGTATGCCTCATCCGTGGCCGCACGGGGCGGGGCACGCATCTACCACATCGGTTCGGTAAAAGCCGTGCCCTCAACCATCACCGTAGGGGTATCCCCGTATATCGCCTCGGAACTTCGGTTCATCAACCGGAAGGTGGAAAAAAGCCAGACGGATTTTGACACGAAAACCAGCGAGCAGGAAACCCTCAAAAAAAGCCTGGAAGAGATTGAATCCACCATCGAACGGATACAAACGGCCGCGGTCACGGACGGCGGGGAGGGGTTCCCGGATCTCAGCGGCCCCGAAGACCAGCAGGCGGCATTGAAAGCCCTGCGCCACGAAAAACAAAAGCTCCAGGCAAAAATTATCAAGGTGGGCCTGGATATCCGGGTCGCCAAGGAAGAGATCGCCCACTGGATCAACGAAAAATTTGAAATCAAACGGCAAAACAAAACCAATCCCCCCAGGCCCATACTGGATATCCGGGGGCGGATTCTCGCCGGCACCCGTGTGAAAGGCATCCACTCGTCCACATTAATTTCACGGGATCTGGCCCGTGTCAGGCTGATTGAAATGTCCTGTGCCAGCGACCACAAAGACGGCAAGCTCTCCTGGGAAATGGTGGCCAACCGCCTCTAAGCCCGGATATCTTTCCCCAGCGAACTTCTGATCACACCCTATTCTTCGTCTTCCCAGGTATGGACCAACTGACCGCGGTCCTGGTATTCGTTTAAAAACCTGGCCATGGCATCCGCATCAACAAGTTCCACCAAAAGATCATGGGTTACGGATTCCCCGTACTCAGTGCCCGCGATATCCGCACGAAACGATTTGATCTGGCTTGTGAAAATATCGTTGAAGGGGTACGGCAGCACCACCTGCACGGCACGCGTCTTTACCAGCTTCACCAGGGGTGCCTGTTCGATGGCGGCAAGCACAGAGCGCCCATAGGCATCAATGAGCCCCCGGACCCCGAGCTTTACCCCGCCGTAATGCCGGGTCACCACCGCAGCCACACAGGTCATATGATTTGCCGCCAGGACGTTGAGCATGGGCTTGCCCGCCGTGCCTGCGGGCTCTCCGGCATCAGAGGCGTGGCTGATCTCCCCGCGGTCCCCCACCACATATGCCCAGCAGTTGTGGGTGGCGGTTTTATTTTCCTTGGACACCCGGGTAATAAAGGCCTTTGCCGCCTCCATGGACGATACGTAGGCCAGCGAACAAATAAAGGTGGACCGTTTGATTTTAATCTCTGCCTGCCGGACGGGGTCATCCTCTGACAGGCCCACGGAATAGTAGTAGTTTACCTGGTTCATGCCCCGGGTATAGTATAATTGGCGCCCAAAGAAAAGCCCCGGGGTATTGAACTTGACAGGGGCGATAAATGAATCTACTTTGAATACCTGAATCGACCTTAACAACCATTGGAATACCGCCTTGAAAAAAGAACAGATGGACCCGGACCGGATTTACGCGGCACTGAGAAAAAAAATCATTCACCTGGAGCTTGCGCCGGAGAGTGTGCTGAACCTCAGCGACCTGGCCAAAGAGTTCCAGGTCAGCCGGACCCCCATCAAAGAGGTATTGATTTCCCTCCAGGCCGAAGAGTGGATCATGCGCCAGGGGTCTCATTTCATAGTCACCCCCTTAAGCCTTGAACGCATCCGTGAAATAACCGAAATCCGTATGGTCATGGAAGTCCAGGCCAATCTCTGGGCCATGGAGCGGATAACCCCGATAGAATCCCAACGGTTGAACGAACTCAGAGCGCAGATCCATGCCTTTGATGCGACGGCCTCAAACCAGGAGATCGTGGATTTCGACTTCGATCTGCACCACTTCATCTTCAGCATCACCAAAAACGCCAACCTGGCAAGGATTCTGGAGCGGATTCTAAGCCACTACCTGCGATTCTGGCTGGCCATCCCCCGCCAGATCGATCACAAGGATTTTTTCACCGAAACCCTTGAACTCATGGATGCCATTGATCAGCGGGATGCCGGCCTGATCAAGGAGTGCACCACCAGCCATATCCGCAATTCCGTGGCCCAGATCATGGGCACAAGATAGCCCTACCCCACATTCTCCTGCCCGTTTTGCACCGTCACAGGACAGGTGCGTCTTGGGAAATCTCTTTACAAATTCTCAGAAGGCTTGACATTAATTTAAAATAAATTTATCGTAAATTCATTTTAAATTCCTTATGAATAAAAAATAGATTTAGGAGCATCCATGGACAGTCTAATCTATCTGGACAACGGCGCCACCTCATTTCCCAAACCGGAATCGGTTTACGGATTCATGAACGATTTTTACCGCAATAACGGGGTCAGCCCCGGCAGGTCCGGATATGACCTGTCCATAGAAACCGGCAATATTGTTGAAGATACCCGTAAGGCAATGACCCGTTTTTTCAACGGCCAGGATCACAACCGCCTGGTCTTCTCCGCCAATTCCACGGATGCCCTGAACCTTGCCATCAACGGGATCGTGAATCCCGGCGACCATGTCATTGCCACAGCCCTGGAACACAACGCAGTGCTCCGGCCGCTGCACCACCTGACCCAATACCACGGGGTTGAGGTGGACTATCTTCCCTTTGACGAAAAAGGGTTTGTCTCCCCCGAAGATTTCCGGTCCGCGGTTAAACCCAATACCACCCTGGTGGTGGTGAACCACGGTTCCAACGTGATCGGGACGGTCCAGCCGGTAAAGCAAATCGGTCAGATATGCAGGGAAAAAAATGTCCCTTTCCTGGTGGATGCCTCACAGACCGCCGGAAAGGTGGCCATCGACATCCAGGAGATGAACATCGATATTCTCGCTTTCACAGGGCACAAATCCCTGCTGGGTCCCACCGGCATCGGCGGCCTTTACGTGGGGGACAATATCGAGATCCGGCATACCCGAGCCGGCGGCACAGGGGTAAAATCCGCCCAGCGCCATCACCTGGAGGAATACCCCTACCGCCTGGAGTACGGCACCATGAACACGGTGGGCATCGCCGGCCTCTTTGCCGGAGTTCAGTGGCTTGAAAGTCAGGGGATGGAAAACATCCACGCCCATGAAATGGCCCTGACCCGGAAACTCCGGGACGGCCTGTCCGCCATAGATGACGTGGTCTGCTACTGTGCAGACGATCTTGCCGGCCACATCGGGGTGCTCAGCTTCAACATCCTGGGGCAGGAGGCCCTCAATGTGGGCACCCTGCTGGACGGAGATTACAATATTGCCTGCCGCACCGGGCTGCAATGCGCCCCCATGGTCCACGAACAACTGGGCACTGCCACCTACGGCACGGTCCGGATGGGGTTCGGCCCCTTTAACAATGACAGCCATGTGGATGCCGCACTGGAAGCCGTGGCGGAAATCGCGGCGTTCCTGAACAGGTAACGCCTTTCCATTCCCGGCAAAACCTGGTAGGACTCCTGTAGACCCCAGATAAACTCAGGAGACGATCATGTCATCACTGCGGCAGCAGGTCATTGAAAGTGCAGGTTTCATCCGCGCAAGATTCGGGGATTGCAGCCCGGCAATCGGTTTTCTCACAGGCACGGGATTATCCGACACCCTGTCGGATCTGGAGGAAACCGACCGAATGGATTACGCAGACATTCCCCATTTTCCAAAAGCCACCGTTGCCAGCCACACCGGCAGCCTGGTCCGGGGCAAGGTGGGGGACAAAGAGCTACTCGTCTTTAAGGGACGTTTCCACCTCTACGAAGGCTATGGCCCGGACATGGTGGCCTTCCCCGTGCGAATCCTCCAGGAACTTGGGATTTCTGTGCTCATTTTGTCCAACGCTGCCGGCGGCATCAATCTGACCTTTTCTCCGGGTGAGATTATGATGATATCAGACCACATCAACCTGACCTGCAAAAATCCCCTGGCAGGTCCCGAAGAACCGGAGTGGGGCCTTAGGTTTCCCGATATGACACAAGTCTATGATCCGAAACTGCGGGAACTGGCCCTAACATCGGCCCGGGAACTTGGCATTCCCCTGCACCAGGGGGTATATGCAGGACTTCAGGGTCCCAGCCTTGAAACCCCGGCGGAAACCCGATTTCTGAAAGTCATCGGTGCGGATGCGGTGGGTTTTTCCACGGTGATGGAAGCCATCACAGGTGTCCAGGCGGGCATGCGGATTCTGGGGCTGTCCATGATCACCAATATCAATGATCCGGATGCCCCCGCGCCCACCACCCTTGAGGCGGTGGTGGATACGGCGAACCGGTCTTCAAAAAAAATGAACCGCCTGCTGAGCCGGGTCATTCAACGGATGGACTGACGCTTGTCGGAAGCACCGGATGGTCTTGATGATGAAATCCGGTCAAGCGGTAACCTGCCAGAGGTATTCCGGGCAATGAGCCTTGAAAAACCAAAGGGTATGCCTTATCAATAACTATAGTTGAGCCACCGCCCCCCCCCGCGAGGGATGCGGTATTATTTTAGCATTGCATCCCATCTCTTGGGAAAAGGAAGACCAATGAGAATAGTTACCCGACCGGATTTTGACGGCATCGTCTGTGCCGTCCTCCTTCTTGAAGCCGAAGCCCCCGACCTGGACATTTACTGGGCGGAACCCAATCAGATTCAGGCAGGCATCGCCGATATTCAGCCCGGAGATATCATTGCCAACCTGCCCCCCCACCCCGACGCTGGCCTCTGGTTCGACCACCATGTCTCCAATACACCGGAAAAACCCCTGCCCGGCGCCTTCCATATCGCCCCGTCCGCAGCCGGGGTGATTTATGAGTATTACAAATCCAAAGGGAAACTGGATAACCGATACGACGAACTGATCCTGAATACGGATATGATTGACTCCGCCGATCTGAACAGGGACCAGGTCAAACGCCCCGAAGACTACCCCTATATCCTGTTGTCCATGACCATAAAAAACAAGGATTTCGAGGATATTGCCTATTGGAACCGGCTGGTGGAAATGCTCCGGCGCTATCGCATTGAAAAAGTCATGGCCGACCCCGAGGTGGCGGAGCGCGCCGAAGCCGTCATCCGTGAGAACCAGGCCTTCGGCCAGTATCTCCTGGACCACACCACGGTGAAACAACGGATCTCAATCACGGACTTCAGATCCCTGGACAAGGTGCCTTCAGGCAACCGCTTCCTGACCTATTCCCTGTTCCCGGACACCATGGCCAGCGTTAAGATCCGCTACGCTTCAAAAGAAAAGAAACAGGTGCTCATCTCCGTGGGCCACAGCATCTTCACCCCGGACTGCAAGGTGAATGTCGGCCGTATGCTTGCCAAATACGGCGGCGGGGGTCACCGGGGCGCCGGCGGCTGCACCCTGGATGCCGAGGGGGCCCAGGAAAAAATCGATGAGATTCTACAGACCCTGATGGACAATTCAGCATAGACCAGCACGGATATTCCCGGCTACAACCGGGCTACAATTTATCTTTTACACTTGCCACTTTGTCCGACATGGTCTGTGCCTTATCCGTTCTCGTCCCCATCTTGATAATGGTCTGAATACGGGGGGCTCCCATCTCGTGGACACGTTCGTGGCATTGTTTTACCACGGCCATCACCGCATCATACTCCCCCTCGATATTGGTGCCGTTGGAATGCAACTCGGATGTCAGCCCCGAAGCCGTTATCACCTCGTGGCAGGCCGCCACATATTTGGAAAGGGAGACCCCCACACCCAGGGGCACCACACATAAATCCATGATTACGTTCATTTTATCTTTCCTTTCTTGCGGTTCACTTTCCCCGGTATTTTAGTCGTATTGATGCCGGGTTGCAACGGTAAAGAAAAGGAAGGGACACTGGCCAATGACCCAAAAGTCAGTTACAACGGTATACTTAACGCCGGCCCTGTGCCAAAGGAGAACTTGATGACCATAGATACATTTTCATCCCAGGATTACAGGGCACGTCTGGATGAATTGGCCCACGGCCATGCCGGCATCCGGAGGATTCTTGATGAGACCGGCTATCCCCCCTTCTGGGAGCGTCCTGCGGGGTTTGAAGGGCTGGTAAGGATCATTTTAGAGCAGCAGGTGTCCCTCTCTTCTGCATTCAGCGTTTACCGCAAGCTGAAAACAGCCCTGCCCGAATTATCCCCGGGTGCCGTAGGGAAACTGACGGATGAGGGCCTCAGGTCCTTCGGCATTACCCGCCAGAAGGCCAGGTACATCCGGATACTTTCAGAGGAAATCCGTGAAGGCCGTCTGGATCTGAATGCCCTTGAGGCCCTGCCCGATCCGGAGGTAAAAAAACAATTGACCGCCATCACCGGTATCGGCCCCTGGACCGCGGATATCTACCTGCTCATGGGCCTGCACCGGGCGGATATCTTCCCGGTGGGGGATCTGGCCCTTCGCAACGCCATGAAGGGCGCAGGTTTTGCCCGGCCCGACGATGACCACCCCACCCTGGAAAAAAAAGCCCGGGTCTTTTCCCCCCATCGGTCCCTCTTTTCTTTTCTGCTCTGGCACTGGTATATCCGGACCCACAACATAAAGCTTCCCGGCTAACCCGCCACGCCAAGATGCAAATAAAACCATTAAAATTCAATCACTTGCGGAGTAAAAAGTTTTTCTCTTTGACGTCCTTCTAAAAATCATGTATTTTCGGAACGTTTTGCGCGTGGCGCATAAAAAAAACAATTAAGGAGATTTTAGGATGGATGTTTCACCTGCGATATTTGTGGCCGCCGGCATGGGTCTGACCTTTGTCTGCGTAGCAGTCGGCCTGGCGGTGGCCCTTAAAAAGAACCTGATTTAGCTTATCGGTGTTGTCTCCGGCACCGCAAGGGGCCGGTGGCAACACCGTCCCCAAAATGATCAGACATCCTGAAGCCGATTCCTTCCTTAAAAAATCATATTCCCAATCCCCGCAGCAGTGTTTTGCAATTTGCTCTTTAAACGTGTATATCTGCTGCTGTGCCCCAAAGGCGCTATCAGCCCCGGGCCGCCGTATAACCAAGATGTTTTATAAGAGGCGAAAATGAGTTCCTATAAAATCAGGATGGCACTCAAGTCAGAGAGGGATCTGGCCCAGAAGCGGTTCCGGCGGGAACGCAACAAAAACAGGCTGGCCGAACCCGGCATCCACAAGTGCATCGTGGTACTGGACGGGCTGAAACCCACATTTAACATCGGCAAGATATTCAGGAGCGCGGAAACCTTCGGCTGCCATGAAGTTCATCTCATCGGAACAGAATTTTTCGATCCGGCTCCCGGGATGGGGGCATTTAAATGGGTACCCGCCCATTTCCACCAGCGGTTCATGACCTGCTATGCCCAGCTCCTGGAACGGGGATACACCCCCTTTATCATGGAGCCTGCCCGGGGGGATGCCATCATGGATACGGAACTTCCGGAAAAAAGCGCCTTTGTATTCGGCCACGAAGAATACGGCATCAGCTTTGAGCCGGACCTCTTTCCCGAAGTCAAACGCCTCACCATTCCCCAGTACGGCAGGTCCCAGAGCCTGAACGTCAGTGTGGCCGCCTCCATCATACTTTACGAATACACCCGGCAGCACGCACGGGCGGAAGACCGGCGGATCCGTCCCGGACATGAGCTTGAAGACCAAACATCCTAAACGACCATCATAAGGATTACCCCATGAAAACAGCAAACGTGGCAGACCATATCATCTCCTGGCTGAAAGACTACCTTGACCGTTCCGGCATGAAAGGATTTACCGTGGGGGTATCCGGCGGCATCGACTCCGCCGTAACCTCCACCCTCTGCGCCAGAACCGGCAGCCCTGTTCTGGCCCTGAACATGCCCATCTACCAGGCCAGCGACCAGGTGTCCAGATCGGCGGCCCACATCGCCTGGCTGGAAAAAACCTATGATAACGTCACAGGTGTCGAAGTGGAACTGACCCCGGTATTCAAGGCCGTTGAAGCCGGTTTCCCCACAGACATCCAGGATGACTTGACCATGGCCAATACCCGGTCCCGGCTGCGCATGATGACCCTGTACGCCTTTGCCTCCCACCACCGGATGCTGGTGGCCGGCACCGGCAACAAGGTAGAGGATTTCGGGGTGGGCTTCTACACCAAATACGGGGACGGTGGGGTGGATCTTTCCCCCATTGCCGACCTGATGAAAACAGAAGTTTATGCCTTGGGCAAAACCTTAGGCGTCGGGGAAGCCATTCTCAGCGCCCCGCCCACGGACGGCCTGTGGGAGGACAATAGGACGGATGAAAGCCAGATCGGGGCCACCTATGGGGAACTGGAATGGGCCATGGGGTTTGAGGCGAAGGGCTGCCCCGGGGAATCAGGCCTTGAGGAGCGCAAAAAAGAGGTACTGGCCATCTACCGGAAGTTCAACCGGGCCAACCGCCACAAGATGGACCCCATCCCGGTGTGCCCTATTCCCAAGGCATTGAGAAGCCAATAAGCACAGGCCGAATCAAGACAGGGACTTCACCACCTGGTTCCGGCCGTTCTGTTTTGCTTCATATAGAGCCTTGTCCGCCTTATGGGCAATGGCGTTTAAGTCCGGGCCGCACCCGTTCCAGGTGCCGGCCACACCGATGCTCACCGTGAACCGGATGTCGGTGTCATCCATGGATACTGACAGGTTCTGAACCAGGCGGCACAGGCGTTCTGCCGTATCCACGGCCACAGCTTCCGGGGTGTCCGGCATGATAATCATAAATTCCTCCCCCCCGAACCGGCCGAAGATATCCGTTGCCCGGATATTGCCGCGGACACGCACGGCAAAGGCCTTCAGCACCCGGTCGCCGGATTGGTGGCCCCAGGTGTCGTTAATCTTTTTAAACCGGTCCACATCCAGCATCAGGATGGCCAGGGGCAGGCCGCTGCGCTTGAATCGCTGGATCTCTATCTCTCCCAGTTCCAACAGGTGCCGGCGGTTGTAGATCCCGGTCAGCTCATCCACCGTAGCCATTCGCGCCAGCTTTTCCATAAAATTTCTCTGGGTGGTAATGTCGGTAAAGGTGATGATACTCCCGATCTCCCTGCCGCTGTTTTCGAAAAGGGGTTTGAGGGCCACCTGGAAATAATTGCGCCGGGACTGGCCTTTCAGGGTCAGTTCCACCTCCCCTGCCAACGGTACACGGTCACGCTTAAACAGGTTCAGCAGATCCGGATATGGCCGGAACAGAATCTTTAAGGAAATACCGATACTTGTGGTCCTGATTTCCGCAAAAAGCTGGGCACTTCGCCGGTTGAAATCCACAAGCCTGAAATCAGGGTCCACCACAACCACCCCGTCACGCATCTCCTCAAACACCTTTTCCCGGGCCACAGGCACAAGGCTGAACATGGAAAACCTTAGAATTCCAAGGGCATACATGGGAACGGTAACCGCCAGCATCAGGGGGTTCAAATCCAGGCCCGGCGGTCCAAATCCTGTCAGGTAAACCATATACCCCATCCATTGAATGCCGCAGCCGGCCAATATGACCAGGGTCTGGCGTTTATAGGGAATGGCGGTATGCCGGTAGAACCGGATCAGAAGAAATAGGGACAAGACAAAGGCAAGGTTGCTGAAAAAGGCGTGCAGCAGATAAAAGGGCCCGGGTTCAATGAGCAGCAATGCGCCCGCATCTGACGCCGTCCGGGTGGCGGAGCGATAAAACAGGTGGTGCCAGGGATTGGTCAGCCGGGCCACCATCACAATCAGGGGAATGGCAAAGATCAGCAGGGTCTGCCGCCGGCTGAAGTACTCCCGCCGCCCCGTGTAACAGACGGCGATGGCCAGCATCAGCCCGGGGACATAGGAAATCCCCAGATACTGGACCTTTGACCAGAATAGCATTTCTTCAAGGTTTTGACTCAGCAGCTCAAATGCGTAGCCGTAGGCATAAATGGCCACACTGCCCGCAAACAGGGCAAAAATATGGGTGAGGGTGGACCGCCGTTTGTCCAGGGTATACCACGCCAGGTAAAGGCTGAGGGTGCCTGAACAAAACAGCAGGGCCGGTATGAGTCTGATTTCTATCACGGGTATTTTCTTACATTCTTTCCAGTTTGAATCCGGGACCGGTTCCGGGAGTGACGCTGTGCCGGCAGGACGGCATGGTCCATCTATGCGTTACAGAACCATACCACAGAATAGTTGGGGTTAGAAAAGAAATTTAAGAATAAAATACCGGGGCGTTTCTCCGGCACACCCGAAGAAACGCCCGGCAGATAGAAACTGACAGGATCCGGGTTAGATCTGCTTGATGATCTCCGGCAGGATCTCGAACAGATCCCCCAGCACGTAATAATCACTGTTGGCAACCATGGCGGCGTTTTCATCCGTATTCACCGCAATGATCATCTTGGCGGTTTTCATGCCGGCAAAATGCTGGATGGAGCCGGAGATACCGCAGGCGATATAAACGGAGGGGCTGACCTTTTCACCGGTCTGTCCCACCTGGTGGGCGTAGGGAACCCAGCCTTCATCCACGGCCACCCTGGAGGCGCCCACGGCCGCCTTCATCTTGTCTGCGCAGTCAAAGAGCAGGGAGAAGTTATCCCCGTTTTTCATTCCCCTGCCGCCGGCCACAATGATATCGGCCTCCGCCAGGCTGACCTGGGAATCGTCTGCGCTGCTCTCGTCCCAGGATACCAGGGAAAGCGCGGAGGACGTATCCGCCCCGGCTGCAAGGGAAACCATGGTGGCCTCCGCCTGGGCCGCTTCAGCTTTCACCGCATTGGGCCGGATACCGAAAACAGCGATGTCCCCTGTCAGTTGAATATCGGCCACCACCTTGCCGGAGTACTGGGATGTCCTGCCGGTCTTATTCTCCGGATCCACATCCAGGCAGTCCATGACAAGCGGGGCATCCAGATAGGCCGCCACCCTGGGGATCAAATCTTTGCCTTCGGCCGAGGACAGTCCGAAAACCCCGTCCAGTCCCAACTCATTGACTGCCGCCACCACGGCCTTGGCCCGGACATCCGGGTTCAGACGAACGGTTGCCTCTTCCGGCAGCCCCAGGTCCACCACAGTGGTGATGCCATACTCGGCAAGGCTGGCACCGGCAGAGGCCGCATTTTCCCCCATCAGGGCATACAACTGCGCATTGCCCCGGTTGGCAAGGGTGATCATCCCGAAATTGGTTTCCTTGACAGATCCGTTTTCCGTCTCGATGATAATGCCGATCTTATTCATTCTCTGGTTCATGATATCACCTTTGCCTCGTTTTTCAGAATGTTGACGATCTGTGCGGCCTGCTCTGCCGGGGTCCCTGTGATCTCTTTGGGGGTCCGGTTCTGGACCAGGGGGGCAAGCCCGACGATCTTTGCAGAGCCCTTTGGGGCATCAATGCCGAGGCTGTCCAGAGAAATGGTCTCCACCGGTTTTTTCCGGGCTTTCACCACATCCGGAAAGGTGGGATAAGCTGGGGTATTCAGCCCCCGGCCCGCCCCGATAACACAGGGCAGATTTGTTTCAAACGTCCGTGTATTGCCGCCGGAAAGTTCACAGACCACCGTGGCGTTAGCCCCGTCCACCGTGAGTCCGGCCGCATTGGTCACAACGGGCATGTCCATCATGGCACCCACCCGGAACAGGGTCTGCATGCCTTCGGCATCAATGGATTCCTTACCGGTAAGAATGATATCCGGCGTTCCGTCCCGTTTGATGGCCGCCACAAGGGCCCGGGCCGTTGTCATACTGTCGCAGGCCGCATCGGTCTCCACCAGGAGTCCCCTATCGGCACCCATGGCCATGGCGGATCTCAGGGTTTTATCCGCATCGGCTTTGCCCACGGTCACAGCGATAATCTCGCTGCCCGCATTGGCCTTCTTCAAGGATGCGGCTTCTGATACGGCATGTTCGTCATAGGGGTTGAGCAGGAAGGCGACATTCTCGTCGATCTGATCCTTGCCTAAAATATGAATGTTGGCCGCCGAGTCAGGCACATGTTTTACACAGACATAGATTTGCATAATATCTCACACCAATAGTTTACGGGTTTACGTTTTCACCTCGGTGAATTTACATCAAACCGAAAATTTTTTCCACTCTTCCCAATATGCGAAGGGGCAGGGCCAAAAAAATTCAGCCGCTGCCCCTTTTCACATATCACACACTCCCAAAGCAGGCCACGGGCCTGCCGTGTAGAAGTCTTACATTAGCCGTTTACAGAGAAACTGGAGTTGTAGTTGATTTCTCTCTTACGGGAGAAGAAACCCACGTCCATTTTCCGGCCGGTGTACTTGTAGGTGAACTGGAACGGTTCTTTGTCGTGATCCAGACCTTTTTCGCACTGGTCGATCAGTTCAGCCATCATGCGGCCGACAACCGGGGCGTTCTTGTACTGGTTACCGGAGGTACCGATAGCCATGTAGAAGCCGGGCAGGTCGGATTTGTCATAGATGGGGATCCAGTCGTCGGAGCAGTCGTACAGATCCACAACACCCTTGGGCTGGTTGGGCACCCGCAGGGAGGGGATACGTTTGGCCAGACGGTAGCACTGGGCTTTCCACTGTTCTTCGGTGAGGACGTTGTCACGGCCGTGGCCGCCGCGGCCTGCGTAGAAATCATCCGGATCTACCCATTCCTGGGGATCGCAGTCCGGGTCTTCGGAACCGATGAGGAACAGGTTGCCGGTTTCGGGTCTGACGTAGCAGCCGATGTCGCCGTCGGACATGTGGTAGCCGTCGTTCAGGTAGTCATACTCGTCCGGAGAGGGGCAGTACATAACTTCGTGGCGCAGGGATTTGGTTTTGATGTTGCAGCCTTCCCAAACGCCTTCGGCCATCTGGTTGACTTTGAAAGAGTGGGGACCGCCTACGTTAACAACGATGGGGGCGTCGTACTGGGTGCCGTCGGCCAGGGTTACGCCGCACACTTTGCCGTTTTCGCTTCTGACGTCAGTCACTTCGGCGTTGAACTTGAAAGTGGCGCCTTTGGCTTCGGCTGCTCTCATGATGTTGTGGGCGGAAAGCGCGGGATCATTTACATAGCCGCCTTCGGGGCAGAAAATTCCGCCTTCCAGCATTGCAGTGGGCTCGTCGTAGAATTTGGGATCTTCGGGACGGCGCACGGGCCAGTGTTCGTGGAGATCAGCAACGGGAACCATTTCTTTGATCTTATCGTTATCCCACTCTTCGTACTTCACACCAACGGCATCGTAGTGTTTCTGAACGTTCTGCCATTTGTGGCCCTTGGACTTGATCAGCAGGGACCCTGTGTTCATGTACTTGGCAAGGCCTTTTTCGTCCTCTACGTTGTCCAGGTAATTTTCCCAGTCCAGCCAGTATTTGAACCCTTCGTAGGCCATGGCCACACCGTCTTCGGTGGAGTAATGGGCACGAACAATGGCACAGGAACCTGCAGTGGAACCTTCACCGGCATCCGGGAGTTTGTCCACTGTCAGGGTTTTGTAGCCCATTTTGGACAGCTCGTAGGCAATGGGGGCACCGATAACGCCGGCCCCGATAATGATTGCATCAAATTTTTCGCTCATGGTTACTTCTCCTTGTTGTTATTTGGCAAAAACCCTTTAATTTTGCTGATGGGGGCGCGGTCAGCCGAAACGGCAGCCATTTATGGCGTTACTCCCGCGCCCGGCATCAACTTATGGTTTATTACCTGTCTTAC
>MDTD01147206.1_pt1 | contig 14311 bp, 7 predicted proteins | sample 811221 | NCBI WGS metagenome assembly MDTD01 (sample SAMN05326646, study PRJNA326480) | marine metagenome | isolation source: seawater | place: Pacific Ocean: South West | collected 2011
CGTAATGACAAGTTCTCGCTGATCCGTTCAATGGTGACAACGGATGGAGGGCACCCTGGCGCGGGAACGATTGGAGTAACCGGGTTCAAGGAGTCTCCCACGGTTCATCCCAACTTCGGCTCGATCATTGCGAAGCACCGCGGAAACAGTGGAGCACTGCCGCCGTTCTTTTATCTGGGTCGGGGAATTCCTCGAGATCTTCCGCGCCGCATCGAGGGTTATGGCGGGGGAACTCTGGGTAAGGCCTACGACCCTTTTCTGGTAAGCTGCTCTCAGCATGGAGACGTCAATATTCCAACGTTGAAGATGCTGGACGGTATTACCCCGAACAGGATTCAGGATCGTAAGAAGCTGCTCGATCAGCTCGACGCAGCTCATAGAACCCTCGACGGAGCGCGAATCGATGACTGGGAGAAAACACATCAGGCCGCCTACGGGTTGCTGACTGACCCGAGGGCCAAGGATGCGTTTGACCTTACCCGTGAGAAAGAGAAGACCCGGGAGTCTTACGGGCAGACTGCCTTCGGCCAGAGTTGCCTGCTGGCTCGTCGCCTGGCGCAGGTTGGTGTGCCCTACATTCAGGTCAACTGGTCGGAATATGTGGAGACCTTTACTCCCAATGGAGATTGGGGCTGGGATACGCATATCTACAATTTTGAGCTCCTTCAGGACAGGCACTGTCCGATCCTCGATCGTGCTTTTTCGGCGCTGCTGGATGATCTCTATGATCGCGGCATGATGGAGGACACTCTCGTTGTGGCGATGGGTGAGTTTGGGCGCAGTCCCAAGATCAGCAAGCGAGCCGCTCGTGAGCACCACCAGCACTGCTACTTTTCCATATGGGCTGGTGCGGGAGTGCAGCCCGGACGTACTATCGGGGAAAGTGACGCACGGGCAGAGCGCCCCATCACAGAGCCGATTTCTCCTCTCATGGCTGGAACGACCATCGCCGAACTATGTGGGGTAGGAGCTCAGCAGAGAGCAGAAATGAAAGTTCTGGACGGGGGGAGGGTCATCAATGAGCTCCTTTAGGCAATCAGCTCGTTTAGTCGCGAGCCCACCGCGGAACCACGGATTATGGGTGACTCTTGCTGTGAGCGTCACTTTCGCGGTCGTGCAAGGTTCTGCCATCGCGGAGCCAGAACAGTTGACGAGAGATGGCATCCTCAAGCGGGATCCATATTTCGTCGATGGCGGAAAAGCTCTTCTCTATGGCTACGATGAGCAGGATGATCTTGTCAGGGTCCTCAGGTTGGATCTTGGAACCGGCAAGTCCGAGCCGTTCGTGCCGGATGTGGGCGATAAGCACCATATAGAGCCCAAGCTTTCACCGGATGGCAGATTCTTATCGGTCACCGAGTGTACTGGAAACCTGACGGCGAAGCTTGTGATCAGGAATCTGGAAGAAAGGAAAGACGTCTACATTACCCACTCCGGGCGGGGAGGAACACGAAGCCCGGTGTTCACTCCTGACAGCAAACGGGTCGTCTATGCTTTTGCAGAAACCGGCCCACAGCAACTGTGGTCTGTCCAAGTTGATGGTAAGGACAAGAAGCAGCTGACCCAGTCCGAAGGAGTAAGCAACTGGCCGAGCTTCACCCCTGACGGCAAGACGATTGTTTTCAGTAATTCGAGGGAGAATAACTACGAGATCTACTCGATGAGTGCTGACGGGACTGATGAGAAAAGACTTACTGAAAATACGATCATGGATATTCGCCCGGTGGTTTCACCGGATGGTAGTCAGATCGCTTTCACCAGTACGCGGGATGGAGGTTACAATGTTTACGTGATGAGGATCGATGGGACCGACGTAAGGCCTCTTACCACTGGATTAGATCGGGATGATTACCCGGCATGGCATCCGGACGGGCAGCATGTTGTCATCGTTTCGGAAAAAGGGGGCCGATTTGACCTTTATCTTCATGAGGTGCCACCGGGGGTGGCCAACCCGGATGAAAAACCACTAGCAGACAGCGGTTCTTGAGCTTCATGGCTCCATGGCTCCTTCCAGTTTGCCTTGTGGTGTCCACAGTCTGGCCCTGCTGGCTTCAGGCACAGCACGTCCGGCTAGAACGGTGTGAGCCGGCAGTGATCCAATCTGGAGTGGCGACAGAGATTCGTCTTCATGGTGGGGGCCTGGAAGCAGTAAGTCTTTGGGCCAGTTTTCCTGCAGAGATCGAGCGTATCGCAGAGGATGAACCCCTGTTCCGGATTTCAACGGATCACCTTGGTCCAGGAGCGTTGCGCGTTCATAGCGATGACGGAGTAAGCAATCTTGTATATATGAGAGTGGAGGACGGGGGAGACGCCGCAGTAGCCTCCCAGGGGAAGACCAGCCCGGCGGCAGCCCAGGAAATCGTGGTTCCTATCACGATCGAGGGCAGTTCGCAGAATTTAGGGGCACATTTTTTTCGGTTTGGGGTCAAAAAGGGAGAATCGGTTATTCTCCGAGCGGAGGCGCGTGACTCGGATTTCGATGGAGTTCTAACTCTCAGGACCGCAAGTGGCCGTCGGATCGCTCAGGCGGACGACAGCCAGATTGATGGATTGAACCCCAGGATTCATTTTACTGCCCCTGAAGAGGGGCACTACATAGTCGAGCTGATGGATTCAGAGTATCGTGGAGGGAAAGGCTACCAGCTTTGGATTGAAGAGCCTGAGAAAAACGATGATGCAGCGGCCGCCACGGTCGCATCGCCATTTCAACCCGGAGTTGTGGAAGAAGTTGAAACGCGGGAGGGTGTGCTGGGTCGGCATGTCATCGGAGCATCGGCAGGAGTGGCCCGCTTCCCTCTTCATATCAAGAAACGGGTTTACCTTACGCTGGTTGCCGCGGCACGGAAACTTCGCTCTCCTGCACTTCCAAGCATACGGATTCTGAAGGAGAGTGGAGAGTTGGTTGCCGAGAGCTCAAGGGAGGTTTTCGATGAACAGGACATGCAGATCTGGTTAGATGCCGGCGATTACAGGATTGAAGTTCGGGACGCATATGGTCGGCGAGGTCCTGAGATGAGGTTCGAGCTAACGATGCATGCCGGGACTCCTCCTTTTTCGCTTTCGGTAGCGGGTCAGAAGGACAAGAAGCATCCTCTCGTAGATAATTTTCTAGCCGTTCCGGGAGGTGTGTTTGTGGTTCCAGTCCAATGCTCTCGCAAAGAGTTTACTCCCGAGGTCCGGCTTCATCTGGAATCTTCCCTTGCGTGTATAAAGCGGCAAGACAGGGTGCCGGACGGAAAGGGATCTGCCGGGTTTCGATTACGTTTACCTTCAGATGCTGTAACGGGAACCCTTCATACTTTTGGGGTCCGAGGTGTTTCGGAGTTGGAAGGCTCCTCGTATGAGGCGAGACTGGAAACGATCCAGATCTTGAAGGAAAGAGATGAGAACTCCGAGATTCCTGAATCTGTCAACGGACTCCTCGCGGTGCGTGTGATGGAGCCGCCTTTAAAGGTGGAGGTAACTTCCCCCGGCGAAATCATGAAAGGCGACGTCGTGAAGGTGCCGGTGGCCCTGAAGTGGGAAGAAGGTGGTCGTCGTTTCAGCAGTAAGGTGCGAATGGTGGGCCTGCCAGCAGGTATCGAGAGTGTAGAGAAGAGGATTGATGATAAAACCAGCTCTGTGGAACTTGAGTTAAAGGTCGGAAATCCAGAGCAAGCGGAGCTGAAAGATCTTGTGGTGGAGGTGGAAATTGACTTCCACCGACATCCATTGCGTATTGAAAGCCTCCCCATTTCTCTCAAAATCAGCGACAAGTCATGATGAGGTTTTTTCTGCTGGTATTCGGTCTTCTCAGGATGGCAGCGGCCTCGTGTCAGGCTGAGTGGGAACTACATCCTTCGGAGTTTACCCTCCAGGGGAAGCGTGAATCCCTTCAGTTGATTGCTTCATGGCGGGACCGTGACCGGGGGACAGACCATACTCGCGGGGCTGACTACGTCATTGCCGATCCGGGAGTAGTATCGGTTTCAAGAGGTGGCCTTGTTCGCCCCTTGAGCAACGGGGTGACTACCATCCAGCTTGGAGGAAGTATTGCAACGGTGACGGTAAACGGGGTGGAGTCTCCTGCCCCTGTCTCTTTTCATCATGAAACCCTGCCAGTTCTTTCGCGCCTTGGGTGCAGTGCCGGTTCCTGCCATGGGTCGCCGCACGGCAAGGGAAGCTTCCGGCTGTCACTTCGTGCCTTTGATCCGGGTCTTGATGGGCTGACGCTGGTCAGCGAGGAGTTGGGGCGCAGGACGAATCCCATTGAGCCTGACAAAAGTCTGTTGTTGCTCAAGCCCACTGCAGCCGTCAGCCACGAGGGTGGAAAAAAGCTGGACAAGGAGAGCCCGGAATACGCTCTCCTTCGCTCGTGGATTGCGGAGGGAGCGGCCCTTCGCAAGGCCGAGGAAATCACCTGTACGGGGATTACAATTTACCCATCTGAGCCCAGAGTCCTGCATTTTCCAGACGCGAACCAGCAGTTCTCAGTTCATGCGAAGTTCAGCGATGGAACGAGTAGAGATGTAACGCATCTGGCGGTCTTTGAGAGCTCCAACACAAAGGTGGCAGAGGTTTCGAGGCAAGGATTTGTGAGTGGAATTGAGCGGGGTGGAGTTGCGATCATTGCCCGCTACCTTGAATTCATAGAAAGCTCGAGTCTGACCTTCGTAAGGAAAATTGATGGGTTTGAGTGGGTTGATCGAAAGCCCGCTAATTATGTCGACAAACACGTTTATAGAAAATTACGGCAGTTACAGTTTAGCCCAAGCGCACAGAGTGAAGATTTGGAATTCGTCCGGAGGGTGTATCTGGATGTAACCGGCCAGCTTCCTTCGGCAGAAGCGGTCAGCCTCTTTGTTGAGGATCGGGAACCTCGAAAGCGCTCTCGCCTGATCGATACTCTTCTTGAGAGCGAGGAACATGCCTCCTTCTGGGCCCAGAAATGGGGGGATTTGCTCCGTGTATCAAAAAAACAAATTGGCCATGCATCGGTGTTCAAGTTCAGCCGATGGCTCGTGAATGCGGTATCCTCCAACATGCCGTATGACCGGTTCGCCCGGGAGATTCTGACCGCCAAGGGCAGCAGTCTTGTCTATCCCGCTGCCAATTACTACCGCGCTGCAGGGAATACCTTTGATGCGATGGAGACATCGGCCCAGTTGTTTCTTGGATCAAGAATTCAATGCGCAAAGTGTCACAATCACCCCTTTGAGCGCTGGACCCAGGACAACTACTATGGGCTTGCCGCATTCTTTAACCGCGTGGAGCGCAAAAAGACAGGCAAGGGTGAAGAATTGATCGTTTACAGCCGGCAGGACGGAGAGGTTTCTCACCCAGCAACCGGAGAAACAATGAAGCCGTGGGCGCCGAAGGCAGGCGAAATGGAAGTAGAAAAATCCTTCGATCGACGGGACGTATTTACTGAATGGCTGACGGGGGAGGACAACCCGTTCTTTGCCCAGGTTGAGGCCAACAGAATCTGGGCCTACCTTCTTGGTAAAGGAATCGTTGAGCCCTTTGATGATTTCAGAGATACCAACCCGCCCAGTAATCCACCCCTGCTGAATGCACTCGCACAGGATTTCCGTAAGAGCGGTTATGATCGCCGGCACCTTCTCCGGGTTATTCTGAATAGCAACACGTATCAGGCAGCGTCGAAGACCAATCAATTTAACAGGGACGACCGGACTTATTTTTCGCACTACCAGCCTCGGATGCTTACGGCAGAGCAACTCGTCGATGCTCTGGGTGTAGTGACCGGCCGCCCCATGAAATTCGAGGGAGTACCTCCCGGGCTCAGGGCGACTGAACTGCCCGCACCGGATCTGAGGGCGCATAATCGCGGACGGATTGGAGAGGTGGAGTTCATGAAAGTGTTTGGGCAGCCCGAGCGCCAGACCATATGTGAATGTGAGCGTGGTGATGAATCAAGTCTGGGGCAGGCTCTGCAGATGTATAACGGCCAGCTTATCCATGACATGATCACCGCCAAAGATGGACGCCTTCACAGATGGATCCGTGAAGGAATGAATGAGGAAGAGATTGTTAGAAAACTTTATTTTTCCGCTTTGTGTCGCCTGCCGGGAGATGACGAGCTTGCCCTCCATCTCCAATACATCCGAGGGGCAGAGAATACCACTGCTGCTCTTGAGGATACTCTTTGGATTGTTCTCAACAAGAGCGAGTTCCTTTTCCAGCACTAGCCGTGATGAAGAGAGCTATTACCTCTTTCGCCTTCTTTTTCTCTGCTCTGTCCTCGGCAGAAGTTGTCAGTTTTTCCCGAGAGGTGGCTCCTATTCTGCAACGGCAATGCGTGGGGTGTCACAAGGAGGGAAAAGCAAAAGGAAAGTATCGCCTTGATACCTATGGGCAGCTCCGCAAGGAGCTCGAACCCGGAGACTTGGAGACTGAGCTCTTTCACCGTGTCACGACGGATGACGAGGAGGAGCGTATGCCCGTCGATGCGGACCCTCTTGGTGATCACGAAATCAATGTGATCAGGCGGTGGATTGTTGAGGGAGCAGGCTACGATGGAGAGGATCCTGATGCGCTGCTTTCCGCTATCATTCCCTTGCAGGACCATCCGCAAGCACCGTCATCATACCCACGTCCGCTCGGTGTAACCGCTATGGTCTTCGGCCCTCATGGCAGGAAACTGTATACCGGAGGATATCATGAAATCTTAGTTTGGGACCCCGAAAGCGGCGCCCTGCTGGACCGGATTCCAAACAACGGGCAGCGGAGCTATGGGTTGGCTCTCTCACCTGACGGAAAAATGCTGGCTGCTGCGACAGGGGACCCTGGCAGGGCGGGAGAGGTCAGGGTCTTTGATGCCCAATCCGGACGAGTTCTCGCGACTCCGTTTCGGGGAGATGATACCCTGCTGGCTGTTGACTTCAGTCCTGATGGACGAGTTCTTGCCTTCGGTGGGGTTGACGGGAAATTACGTCTTTTTCAAGCGGAAACATGGACTGAGGGTTTTGCCGTCTCCTCGCATTCTGACTGGCTCACTGCACTCAGTTGGAGCCGGGAGGGTGACCAGATTGCCACCGCCAGCAGAGATAAGACTGCCAAGGTATATGAAGCGAATACCGGTAAAAGGGTAAGCACGTTCTCTGGCCATTCCGAAGCAGTCAGGGGAATCGCCTTTCACTCCAATGGAAAAGAAGTGCTCTCAGCGGGAGATCACGGACACCTTTTCGTTTGGGGATCTGAAAATGGAAAGAAGATTGCCGATCGCGCCAAGTTCGATAATCCCGTCCTGCGATTTATGGCGGGCCCCAAGGGTTTTTTTGCAACGACATCGGGTGGTGTGGTCGCGCAATTCAATGCCGAGAACCAGAAACGTCTCAGGGAGTTCAGGGTTGTATCACAGACTGGGGCTGAGGCTCCCACAGTCTCTTCCTGCGCATGCTGGGAAAGCCTGCTGGCCGTGGGAACTCTTGATGGGCGAGTGCTTATTTTTGATACAGAGACGGGGCAACAGCGCACGATCTTTGTCGCAAAACCCTGATGAGCATTTAGCCGTATCAGCCGATTGCCACTTTATTGCAGCAAGGGCTTTCCTTTCGTGTAGGCCGTTGACAGTGATGTCATCAAAGGTAAAGGTTTTCTCCGGATGAAGCATGAACCTCATCCCCAGACGATCATGAAAGTTATTTGCCTTACCACGTTTGCCGTAGTTATGACCTTCACCTCTGCCCTTTGTGATTCGGTTAATACGGCCTGTCCGGTAAAGGGTAGACCTGCTGATGGGCGTATTGCAGTTCCGGTAAAGATCGCTTTCTGTTGCCAGCAGTGCGTGGATAAGTTCGAAAAGTCCCCGATCTCCTTTCTTTCCAAGGTCGCGAAAGCACCCAGAGGTCAGTGTCCTGTGAGTGGTCGCAGGATCAGTAAGGCTTCTACAGTCCTCATTTCGGTCGCGGTCTGCTGCAATGGATGCAAGGGAAAGGTAGAGGCTGAACCCAGGGAGTATCTAGCCAGAATCGCGAAGAGGAAGACAGGTTCCTGAGCTCTTCTACTCGTTGACTGAACAGGGTGAACGTTGACCCGAGGAGTGTGATGTGCCCAACAGCCGACAAGGCCTAGGGGGCGTCAAAAGGAGTGGATTTCTGCGGGAAAAATTGCGTTTCTGCGCATTGCTCCTAAAACAGTACTCTCATTATCAGCTTCTTACGAATGATGATTTACCGGATCCTTACTGTAGGGCTTTTGTTTCTGCTGCTCCCTACGGCACGGGCTGAGCTTCTTGTCTCCGAGGTGATGCCGGGCACAGAGCACGGCTATCTTGACGAGAATGGAGTCAGCAACGACTGGATCGAACTCTATAACGCAGGGCGTAGCGAGCTACAGCTGGAACGTTTTTCCCTGACAGATGATCCGGAGAGCCTGACCAAGTGGCAGCTGCCGGAGGCTCGCTTGCAGCCGGGGCAGTTTCTCGTCGTATTTGCGTCCGGGAAGGATCGAAGGAATGCCAGTTTTCCCCACGCGAATTTCAAGCTCAAGTCTGGGGGGGAATACCTGGCTCTGGTGTTGATTGAGGAACAGAAGATTATTCAGGAATTTGCGCCATCCCTGCCTCCAGTGCAGAAAGGTCAATCTTGCGGCTATCCCTTTGAGGGCGACCAGCTCGTGGGAGACCGATTGACAATGTTCTCCCGGGCGACACCGGGCTCCAGAAATGATGCGCCCTCTGTTCAGCCAAGAGTCAAGGACACGAAATTCAGTGTCGATCGAGGATTTTATCACAAGCCGTTCGAGGTAGAGGTGAGTTCTGCCACCAAGGGAGCGGAGATCCGCTACACGCTGGATGGCTCTCCTCCCTCTCCTGAGGAGGGGTTAGTCTACGAGTCTCCAATCCAGATTGATTCCACTTCGATTTTGCGGGTCATGGCGTGGAAAGAGAATTACCTCCCTACCGATATTGATACAGTGAGCTACATCTTTCCCTCTCAGGTGATCAGACAGCCTGCTCGCCCTGAGGGTTGGCCTACACATTACAAGGCCAAGGTAAATCCTTTCTTCGCCCGTATCGCAGGAGAGGGCGCCATCGACGAGAAGGGCGTCATCGTGAAGTATGCGATGGCTTCTCCGGAGACTCTGGACGCGCAGCCTGAAGAGCTTGAGGGCGCGTTGCTGGCGCTTCCTTCGATTTCCATCGTTACCGACAGGAGGCACTTTTTTGATTCCGAGACCGGTATTCATGTCAAACCTGAGGGCCGGGGGAGGAAGTGGGAACGACCAGTTTCCGTGGAGTTGATCGACCCTCAGGGGCGGGAGCCGGGTTTCCAGGTTGATGCGGGTATCAGGGTGCGTGGAGGGCACAGTCGGTCGGCCGCATGCCAGAAACATGGGTATCGCCTGTATTTCCGAAAGGACTATGGACCCGGGGAACTGGATTATCCCCTCTTTGGAGACGAGGGAGTCCGTCGTTTCGATGATATCGACCTGCGGACGGCTCAGAACTATTCGTATCATTACAGCGACTCCAGTCACCACACTCTCGTTCGAGACGTCTTTTCGCGTGATTGCCAGAGAGATTTGGGGCAGCCCTACACCCGCAGTCGATACTATCACCTTTATCTCAACGGTCTTTACTGGGGGATCTACCAGACTCAGGAGCACGCGGAGGCTTCCTACGGGGCCCGCTACTTTGGAGGTAAGGACGAGGAATTTGATGTCCTGAAGGCAAAGCCCAGCAATGATGGGCGTGCTACTGATGGAAAAGATCAGGGATGGCGCCAGTTGTGGAAGATCGCCAACGCAATGGCCAGGGAGGAATCAAAGGAAGGGAAACTCCACCTTTTTCGAAGGCTTCAGGGGCTCAATGCGAATGGGGTCTCAGATCCTCTTCTTCCGGCATACCTCAACGTTGATAATCTGATCGACTATATGCTGGTCATCTTTCTGACCGGTAACTTCGATGGCCCTGTCACTCAGTTCGCAGGAAACTTTGCTACCAACAACTGGTTCTCCATCTGGCGAAGAAACGGTAGAGAGGGGTTTCATTTTTTCTGTCATGACTCCGAGCATAGCCTCGCGGCAGAACCAGGAACTGTCGCGATCAACCGGGTGGGGCCTTTTGTGGCAGGAACCAGTTATGACCAGTTTAATCCTCAATGGCTGCATCAGCAGCTGACGTCAGTGGAATGGTATTGCGACCGTTTCAGGGCCCGGGCCGAGGAGGTGCTGTCGGTTGGGGGCATTTTGTCCCATTCGGCAAATCTAGCTCGTATGCGCCATCGGTCTCAGGAAGTGGGCAGGGCCATGCTGGCAGAATGTGCCCGGTGGGGGTGGCGGGCAGAACAGCCAGTGAAGACCAAGCAGGATTGGTCGGAGGCAATTAAATGGCTCGAGCAGGTGCTCGAGAGGCGAGCAGAGCTGGTTCCGCAACAGCTTGCCACGGCGATGCGGTTTCCGCGGGGAGTTCCGGCTCGGGAACTCGTCGCGGTCCCGCTCTTTAACCCCGTGCAGGCCCCCCGCTTCATAAGGCGAGAGAAAGGTGGAACTTTTGAGGCTGAAAGCGGTGTGGTCTATTTTCGTATGGATGGTCTTGATCCCATGGAAGGCGAGGACGTCCGGGCTGGCAGCCTGATGGCCCGGCCAGATGCCTTGGTCAGCAAAATTCTTGTAGGGGAGAATAGTCCGGTCCGGATCGATATTCCTAGAGGAGGTCCCCTGGGTCATGAGTGGACCCGTCGAGACTTCGAGGATCTTGTCTGGCGTGAAGGCAAGGGAGGAATTGGATACGATCAGCGGGAAGACTACCGGGACCTGATTGGAGTCGACGTCGAAGAGGATCTCTTTGGGAAGGGAACGACGGTGCTAGCGAGGTATAACTTTGATCTTTCGGAAATCCCGGCTGCAGATCTTATGATGCTGAAACTCAAGGTTGAGGATGGTTTCGTAGCTTATTTGAATGGGGTCGAGGTAGGAAGAGAGAACGTGCCCGGCCGCCCGGAGTGGAACGGGAAGGCGCTCTCTAGACCTGATGATGTAGCCTTGCGCTGGCTTGCCCTTGATATCACAAAGCACCTGCCTCTCCTCAGGAGAGGTAAGAACGTGTTGGCGATCAGGTTGGTCAACGAAAGGGAGCGCAGCTCTGACCTGTTACTTCTGCCCGAACTTTCACTGGCGAACGAAGTTTTGGGCACCTTGATTGAAATTGCGGGTAGAGACAGGATCAAGGCCCGGATTCTATCGGAAAACCAATGGGGAACCTTGTTGGATGAAGAACTGGCTTCTTCCCGCCAGGTGAGGCCGGTGGCCGAAGGAGACCTGCTGATCTCGGAGGTTATGTATCATCCGCCAGAGCCGGATGAGCGTGCGAGAGCAATGGGATTGACCCGGAGAAGTGACTTCGAGTTTCTCGAGCTCCTCAATGTGACCTCTGACGCCATAGATCTAACGGGAATGTATTGTCGAGAGGGGATTTATTTCTTTCTGGCATCCTCCCGGATTGTCGATCCGGGAAAGCGGGTGGTGATTGCGCGTAACGTAAATGGAATGTCTCATCGATATCCTGAATGCGCGGTGATGACTACCTATCAGGGGAATCTTGGGAACGGTCGCGAAAGTATCGTGATCCGGGCTGCTAATGGAGAGGAGATTGCTTCGGTGACATACGATGATGAGGACCCTTGGCCGAGTCGTGCAGATGGGGAAGGGTATTCACTGGTTCTCAGGAGTTCTTCTTCCGAAGGAGAGCCTAGTGATCCTGATCGTTGGAGGATCAGTGATCGCGAGGGTGGCAGCCCCGGCAAGCCCTGAGCCATGGTTTTCGGGCAAGCTGCACCGTAGAGGGTGACTGGTTGTTCATAGAAGTTTACAATGAGTTTCGAAAGGGCGACGCTTTGTGCCCATGAAGCCTTTTCCAATGGTGATTTTTCTGTGCCTCTCAGCGGCGATCGTCCAGGCCGATGAAATCCTCCAGCCTGATAAGATTGGAAGCGGGGCCCTTCTTGATTCCTCTCTCATCTATTCACTGAAAAACAGGCCCACACCGCAATGTCATGCTTCTACGATCGTGGAAACCGAAAGCGGATTAGTGGCAGCATGGTTTGGCGGAAAGTATGAGAAGAACGCGGATGTCGGGATCTGGCTTTCGCGAAATACGGGGAAGGGATGGGGTAAGCCATTTAAAGTGGCTAGTGGAGCTGAGGGAGAAGCCCGGGAGTATCCCTGCTGGAATCCAGTGTTGTTCAAGTCAGGAGGACTGGTTGAAACGGACGGGGGGAATCCTCTCATTCTTTTTTACAAGGTTGGGCCCAGTCCAAGTCGCTGGTGGGGAGTAATGATGAGCTCCTATGACGGAGGGATAACGTGGCAGAATCGGAAAAAGCTCGGAAAGGATCCCAAGATCGGGCACCTCCTTGGTCCGGTAAAGAATAAGCCAATTCAATTGAAGGACGGGTCGATTTTGTGCGGGAGTAGTTCGGAGCATAATGGTTGGCGTGTACACTTCGAGCGAACAAGAGATCTGGGGAAAACCTGGGAGGTCGTTGGTCCAGTGCACAGCGGGAAAGTTTTTGGTGCCATACAGCCAAGCATTCTTGAGTATAGAGACGGAAAGATGCAGATACTCTGCCGCAGCAGGCAGGGAGTGATTACCCAGAGCTGGTCTGAGGATGGAGGTCAATCGTGGGGGCCAATGACGGCAACTAATCTGCCCAACCCAAATGCCGGAACAGACGCAGTTTCCCTCATGGATGGCCGACAGTTACTGGTCTACAATCACACTACAAGGAGCTCCCGCCCTGCCGGTCGTGAAATGCTTAATGTTGCTGTTTCAAAAGACGGAAAGAAGTGGAATCCGGTAATGACGCTGGAGCGCGAGAGTGGAGAATTTTCCTACCCTGCCGTAATTCAGAGTAGCGATGGCAAAATCCACATCACCTATACTTATCTACGGCGGTCGATAAAACATGTTATCGTTGACGCGGACAAGCTTTAGCCGTGCGATTCATCTTGCGGACCGGTCGATTGGGGCGGGATCGATTTGACCTTTGACTTTTCGAGTGAGGACTGGCGTCCTGATCTAATCATGAGATTAAGCCTACTTTTCCTGCTCTGCAGCATTCCTTTGTGGGGTGCAGAGCGACCGAATATTCTACTGATTTTCACGGATGATCATTGTGAGCAGGCTCTCAGCGCCTACGACCCTTCCCGGATTACCACTCCTCACATGGATCGGATTGCAAATGGGGGAATGCGTTTTAATCGGTGTTACGTCACCAATTCGATCTGTGGTCCGAGCCGCGCGGTGATATTGACCGGCAAGTACAGTCACTTGAATGGATTCATTCGTAACGGGAATACCTTCGACGGAACACAGCAAACTTTTCCCAAGATCCTACGTGAGGCTGGGTATACGACCGCAATGCTTGGCAAATGGCATTTGAAGTCCACCCCAACGGGCTTCGACCACTATGAAGTCCTGATCGGACAGGGCCCATACTATAACCCTCCCATGAAATACAGGCAGGCGGACGGAACGCCTGCTCAGCGGAAGCATACCGGATACACGACCGATATCATCGTCGACCTCACGCTTGAGTGGCTGAAGGAATCCCGTGATAAGGAGAAGCCGTTCATGCTCATGACCCAGCATAAGGCTCCCCATCGGAATTGGCAGCCGGGCCCGAAATATCTGAACTGGCTTGATGATAAAACTATCCCGGAGCCCGAAACGCTCTGGGATGACTATGAGGGGCGCACCTCCGCAGCTTCGGAGCAGACCATGACGATTCGCAAGCACCTCAGTGGCAATGACCTCAAAATGGGGCCTCCTCGTGGGTTGAATTCGGAGCAGGCAGCCAAATGGAATGCAGCATATGGCCCCAAGAATGAGGCGTTCAAAAAAGCACAGTCCGGGATGAGTGAGAAGGAAATCATCCAGTGGAAGTATCAGCGCTACGTGAAGGACTACCTCCGTTGTGTGAAGTCGGTGGATGATGGGATCGGCCGTATCCTTGATTACCTCGAAGAGAGTGGGTTGGCGAAAAATACAATTGTGATCTACTCTTCGGACCAAGGGTGGTACCTCGGAGAACACGGTTGGTATGACAAGAGGTGGATGTATGAGGAGTCACTCAAGACGCCACTCCTTATCCGGTGGCCGGGAGTGGTCGAGCCAGGTTCTGTTAATGAGGACATTGTCTCAAACCTCGACTTCGCGGAGACCTTCCTTGATGCAGCAGGGGTGAAGGTTCCAGCAGACATGCAGGGGCGCAGTCTGGTGCCCGTCCTCAAGGGAAAAACGCCGGATGACTGGCGGAAGTCTTTCTATTACCACTATTACGAGTTTCCCGGTGCACACAGTGTGGCA
>MDTD01100805.1_pt1 | contig 14310 bp, 10 predicted proteins | sample 811221 | NCBI WGS metagenome assembly MDTD01 (sample SAMN05326646, study PRJNA326480) | marine metagenome | isolation source: seawater | place: Pacific Ocean: South West | collected 2011
AAGGGAAGGGGTCCATTACCCAAAATTCAATAAATTCAATATTTTGACTAGCAAAATCAACATAATCAATTTTACGCATTATTCCTCCCCATCTTGTTTCAGGCTCAATTAAATCTCCTGTTATTTTGTCAATACCTTTAGAAAAACCTCTAGCTCCTGTTGTGTCAAAATTATATGGCCCTCTTTCTTCTGGGAAAAATGCTAAGTCGAGGGTTTGAAGAGTTGGAGGCAATCCCATTCCAATGTCTTTTTGGGGATATATTTCACTTTGTAAAACAATTCTTTGATATAAGTTTTCTTGAATATCTTTATTTCTTTTGATGTGACTTGGCGTGTTAATACCGTCAGTGCTTCCAAATAAAGGATCGATATTGTACCAAGCCAATTTTGATCTATTAAATCCATATGCAAGATCATTAATTAAGTCACCTTCTGGCCATTCTGTATTTCCTTGCGGAGTAGAGGCTAGGGTCCAGGCTATTCTGTTTCGTATATCAATTGCCGTTTGCCCCGCTTCAAAGTCATCAATAAAAGAAACAGCCTCACCATTGTTTTCAATTGCATTAGGTGAGCCAGGTATTAATTGAGCAAACTCACCTTTTACTTCTATTAATGATTTTTCTTTTGTATTTATGAAAGGAATTTTATCTACTAATTTCGTCAGATATTCTGACTCTGTTTTGTAGTCCGTGTTTAATCCCCAAACAGTATTCTTGGTAGGCTCTTCTCCCTGATTTACCTTTTGCGTTAAAGGACGTTCGGTTAGATTTATAAAAGTACCCCCGATATGAAAGTCTTTATTAACCTCATATTCTAAATGCGTTCCGAAAAGTGTTTTACTCATAGCACTAAACATAGCATTACTTTCCACATTGACACTAATTGGGGTGTTGGAGTTTAAAATAGATTCGTTTAAAATAGTTACTTGCCCCATATTATAATCTACACGAAAATCTACTCCTTCCACAAGGTTTCTACCTCCGGCAGTTACCGTAACAGCACCTTTAGGTATACTAAATGAGTTTAGGCTTATTACATTACTTTTAGAGGAATATCGAGCATATATTCGAAATCTGTTCTTAGTAGGAAATTCATTTTTTGCCCTAAACTTACTTACATGATATAATGAGTCAAATGCATAATTATTTGCTATAGCATCGTTATTAATTTCACTTCTTAATTTACTTCCAAAAGGTTCCTTTACTGGAAAATAAATTTTACCGTTTTGAAGTCGTATAGTTTGTCCTTCTATAATATCATACTTTCCATCGGGTTGAGGATTTTGAAGATTATCTAGTCTGTCCAGACCAATAATCTCGAGCCATCTTTTATTATTTACATTTTCGTTTGCGCCATCAGTATTTAAGAAATTAATATCATTATTGGTAGCTGGGTCTTTATATCGAATATCAATTTCAAGGGAACTAGCGTCAACCCCGTAGGTTCCTAATGAATAAACATTTTTCATCATTAAATTCCATAGAGGAACATTTGTGTTATTTACTTGAGTCGATTTCAACATTTTTAAGAAAATTGCAGATTGAACATCAGTTAAATCACTTGCAAATTCACCTACCTCGTATATTTTATCAGAACCTCTAACTGAGTATTGAAAAGCAACGGCTAAAACTTCATCATCTTCCATTTTTCTATTTAAAGAAATATAACCTAGTTGCGGATGTACAAAGTACTCAGCCGGAGTTAGTTTTCTTGCGTTTTCAATTTTATTAAAATGAATACCGGCGGTATAATTATAAGTTCCGCCAATTAATTCAGCTGATGCTGATGTATACTGCCTAATTAAAGGGTCGCTATTGATTTTTTCATATAAGTTGTTACTAGAATTGTTTGGGAATATTTCAGTACCTAACAATGCTTCATCATAAGGTGAGTTTTCTGCTAAATCCATAAATCCAATTACATTTCGTGAACCTGCATTAGCACTAATACCAACATTGGTGACCCAAACTTCAATTTTTGTGATACTAACAGCAGAGTTTATAATTGGAGGACTTACAAGGCTTTGATTATAATTATCAGCAAAATATTGCGCTAAGAAAAAGTGACGATTATCTTCATAATCATCGGCTTTGATATATACCTCCTTTGTTTGAACCCCACCGTTTAACTCAATATTTTTTGATTCCGATTTTTGTTGAGATAAAACCGTTTGTACACTTAGTTTTCCGAATTGCATTTCTGTTTTCACACCAAATAAACTTTGGCTTCCCTGAATAAGAGTCGAATTGAGAGGCATAGTAATATTACCTAACTCTATATTTTTCAATATTTCATCTTCCTTTCCTTGATATTGAAGTTTCATTTGATTCTCAAAATCGAATGAAGCTTCAGTATTATAGCTAGTTCCTAATTCTAGCTTGTCTCCAATTTTACCAGTAACATTTATCTGTGCTTTTAAATCGAAATCAAAACTTGTGACACGCTGACTTTGCACCCTGACAATAGGATTTTCAGTTTTTGTGGATGTAACACCGAAAATTAATTCAGCAGAACCTTGTGGTTTGATTTCAATTTTATCATTTCCAAAAATTGAGTTAATAGCGCTTCCTCCTGGAATTATACCTCCAATTACGTCATTACTTGATGTGTTACCTGTATTTTCCTGCTGCTTTTGTATCCAATAATCCTTTTCAGCATTTTTATACCTGTTTTTCCAGAAATCATCAAAATTTTGTTCGTCTCCAGGCCTGTACTCCTGACTTCCTAGTTTTTCTTGAACTTTATAAGTATTTGTTAGTGGATCGTATACAACCTCATAATCTACATTGCTAGGGTCGTTTAAATCAAAAGGTTTCTTTTCCTCATCGTGCAGGTTGAAAGGCACATTCAAAGAGTCCTCAGAACCAGTTTGGGCAGAACCATGGTTCCAACAAATCATGAGAATGAATATGTATTTATTAAATTTCAATCTAAAGATTTTTCAACGCTTCTTTAATTAGACCTTCTACATCTAATTCTGGTTGAGCCTTTAGTACCTTATTTAAAACCTTTTCCACTGAATTCTTGATGAAACCAAGTGCTAATAAAGCAGATAACGCTTCATCTCGATTTGTATTGTTATCAAATGATAAAATATTTTGCTCGATTCCATCAATTTTACCCAATTTGTCCTTTAAGTCAACAATTATCCTCTGGGCTGATTTTGCTCCAATCCCTTTAATACTCTTTAGTGCCGTAACATCACTTGTAACAATAGCGGTTGTTATTTCCTCTGAAGTCATACTAGAGAGCATAATTCTAGCAGTACTAGCACCAACACCATTTACCGAAATTAATTGTCTGAAAATTTCTCTTTCGCTCTTTTCTGCGAATCCATAAAGGGTGTGTGCATCTTCTTTGATAGATAAATGAGTGTATAGTTTGCAGTTTTCTCCATTTCCTAATTTTGAGAAAGTGACTAACGAAATGTTTAAAAAGTATCCGACTCCACTCGTCTCAACAATGGCATGAGTAGGAGACTTCTCTACTAGTTTACCGGTTATATGGTGAATCATTATTTTTTTGTTTGTTTAACTTGAGCATCAACTACAGCAAGTGTTGTCATGTTTACTATTTCTCTAACACTCGCTCCCAATTGCATAATATGAACAGATTTATTCATACCTAAAAGGACTGGTCCAATAACTTCAAGGTCTCCCATATGTTGTAATAATTTATAGGAGATGTTTCCTGATGATAAATTAGGGAATACCATTGTATTTGCTCTTTTTCCATCTAGTTTCGAAAAAGGAAATTGTTCATTTAATAAATTTGGATTTACCGCAAAATTTGCTTGAATATCTCCGTCAACGATTATCTCTGGATATTGGTCGTGTAGTAGTTTAACAGCCTCTCTTACTCGATCAGGACTTTTTCCCTCAACAGAACCAAAATTTGAATAACTTAACATCGCAATTCGAGGTTCGATATTAAATTCTTTTACCGCTTTGTGTGTCAGGAGAGCAATATCTGCTAAATCTTTAGCTGAGGGATTTTGATTTATGGTTGTGTCTGCAAAAAAATATGGGCCATAGTTCTTCGATAAAACAAGATACATACCTGCCAATTTACCAATGGTTTTGTCAACTCCAATTGTTTGGAGTGAGGGACGTATTGAATCTTTATATTTTCTAGTTACTCCAGTTATTAAAGCATCAGCTTCTCCATTTTCAACCATCATACTACCAAAGTAATTTCTACTTCGCATTATTTTACTGGCTTCATATCTAGTTACTCCTCTTCTGTTTCTTTTTTGATACAATAATTCTCCGTATTCTTTTATTTTTGATTTTGCTTCATCAGATCTAGTATCAATAATTTTAACACCCTCTAAATCCAATTGATATTCTTGAATTAAATCCATTATGTTATCTTTATTACCTAACAAAATTGGCTCGCAAATACCCTCGTCGAAAACTGTCTGCGCTGCTTTTAAAACTTTGTAATTATCAGCTTCAGCAAAAACAACTTTTTTTGGATTTTGTTTTGCTCTAAAACTGACTTGCTGCATAACAGTACTGTCATATCCCATCCTGCTAATCAAGTCCTGCTTATATATTTCCCAATTTTCTATTTCACTTTGAGCTACACCTGACTCCATAGCAGCTTTTGCCACTGCCGGAGCAACAATTGAAATTAATCTTGGATCAGTTGGTTTAGGAATAATATACTCTTTTCCAAAAACAATATTTTTTAAGTTATAAGCTTTGCTAACTTCTTCAGGAACAGGTTCTTTAGCTAATTCAGCAATCGCTTTAACTGCCGCTATTTTCATTTCTTCATTTATAGTTGTAGCATTTACATCCATTGCACCTCTGAAAATAAAAGGAAAACCTATTACATTATTAACTTGGTTTGGGTGATCCGATCTACCGGTTGCTAAAATTATATCCTCTCTGGAATTTATGGCTAAATCATAAGAGATTTCAGGATCAGGATTAGCACATGCAAAAACAATAGGATTTGCTGCCATTGTTTTAACCATTTCTGCTGAAAGAATATTTCCTTTAGAAAGACCTAAGAAAACATCAGCACCTTTAATAGCTTCCTCTAAAGTCGATTCACTGACTTCGTTTGCGAAATAAGCTTTTTGCTCGGTTAAATTACCTCTTGATGGCTTAATAACCCCCCTAGAGTCTAGCATTAAAATGTTTTCTTTTTTAGCTCCCAAAGAGATGTATAATTTTGCACAGCTTACCGCGGAGGCCCCCGCTCCATTTACAATAATCCTAACATTTTCTATTTCCTTTCCAACAAGGCTTAGTGAGTTTAACAGGCCTGCAGTTGTAATTATGGCTGTACCATGTTGGTCATCGTGCATAATTGGTATGTCCAATTCATCTTTCAAACGACGTTCAATTTCGAAACATTCAGGAGCTTTTATATCTTCAAGGTTAATCCCTCCAAATGTAGGAGATATGGCTTTGACTGTTTCTATAAATCGTTCAACGTTGGTTGCATCCACCTCTATATCAAAACAATCTAAATCAGCGAATATTTTAAAAAGCAACCCTTTTCCTTCCATTACAGGTTTTGAGGCTTCAGGACCGATATCACCTAATCCTAAAACTGCTGTTCCGTTCGAGATAACGGCGACTAAATTTGATTTTGCGGTGTATTTATAAACTTCTTTTTTATTTTTTGATATTGCTATACAAGGTTCAGCAACTCCTGGAGAATAAGCTAATGATAAGTCTCTTTGAGTACTGTAAGGTTTGGTTGGAACAACTTCAATTTTACCTGGTTTACCATTCGAATGATAATCAAGGGCTTCCTGTTTTCTTAGTTTTGCCATTTTGTAGTTTTAAATAGTGCTGTTTTGTTAAAAGAATAAACCTTGCTAAAATAAGGAATATATGACTAAAATCATTTAATCTCCATGTGAATCGTAAATCCTTTTTTGGTATTTTGCAATCATGCAAAAAATAGTAGTTTTATCAGGTGCTGGGATAAGTGCCGAGAGTGGTGTTTCAACCTTTAGAGATAGCAGTGGTTTATGGGAGAATCACAAGGTTGAAGATGTAGCTACTCCTGAAGCCTGGGAATTGAAAAAAGAGTTGGTTTTAAATTTTTATAATGAGAGAAGAAAACAACTTTATGAAGTTGAACCCAATAATGGTCACAGGGCCTTGGTGAGATTGGAGAAAAAATTTAATGTTCAGATTATCACTCAAAATGTTGATGATTTACATGAAAGAGCAGGTTCGTCGAATGTTTTGCACTTGCATGGCGAATTAAAAAAAGTTCGTTCCACCATTGATTCAAACTTAATTTATAAACTCAAAGGTTGGGAGTTGAAAATAGGTGACAAATGCTCTAAAGGGAGTCAATTGAGGCCTCATATTGTTTGGTTTGGAGAGGAAGTTCCTAATATTTTGACTGCAACCAAGATAATTCAGTCCGCTGACTGTCTTATTGTTGTTGGAACTTCTTTAAATGTTTATCCAGCAGCTGGATTGATTCATGAGCTTAAATCCCAATCGCCTATTTATTTGGTTGATCCTGCTAATGTCAACACGGGGCTAGGAAATAGAGTAAAAGTCATAAGAGCTAACGCAGTAGATGGGTTAACTAGACTAGCAGACAAATTATTGGGAAATAACAAAAAGTGAACCTTCACGTACAAATAACATGAAACCAAATCCGAGAATTCTTGTTGTCTACACAGGTGGAACCATCGGTATGATTCAATCTGAAAATGGAACTTATATCCCTTTTTCCTTCGAAGGGCTTTTGGATTCAGTTCCTCAAATTAAAAATTTAGGAATAGATTTTGTCTTTAAGTCATTTGAAAAGCCTTTGGACTCTGCTTTAATTGGTCCGGAAGAGTGGTTGATGATGTGTGAAATAATCAGTAAAAATTATGATTTAGTGGATGGTTTTGTTATTCTTCATGGAACGGATACAATGGCCTATACCTCTTCAGTTTTAAGTTTCTTATTGAGAGGTCTTGACAAACCTGTTATTTTAACAGGTGCGCAAATTCCAATATACCAAAGGGAATCAGACGGTACTAATAATTTTATTAATGCTTTAGAAATTGCAAAACAAGGTTTAGTCAAAGAAGTTGGTCTTTGGTTTCATAAAACATTGTATAAAGGCGCGTGTGTTACAAAATCTCATACCAAAGATTTTAAAGGTTTTAGTTCACCCAATCACCCTGTTTTAGCGTCTAAGAAAAAGGTGATTCGATACAATAAATCGGCATTCGCTTCTAGGAAATATTTTCGGTCATTTTTTAATGAGATAGATTCAAAGATTCATTATTTAAATTTTTTGCCAACTATCAATAAAGAAATTCAGGCTAAAGTTATTATTGAAAATCAAATTGAAGGAATTATTTTGTCGGTTTTTGGTTCTGGAACAGTTCCGTTAATTAAGGAAGATTCTCTTGTCAAGGCGCTAAAAAAGAAAAAAGTTCCCATTCTTGTAATATCTGAATGTTTTGAAGGAGGTTTGGAACTTGGAAGATATCAAGCTAGTTCAATATTTGGAGAATTGGAAGCTATTTCTGGTCAGAATATGACGAAGGAAGCTGCTATGGCTAAAATGATTGTTGGAACTTCTAATTTTAAGGATAGTAAGAAACTCAGAGATTTCTTACTAGAAAATCAAGTTGGTGAATTTTAGTGATTATATCCATTAAAAAAGTTTTTCTTCTTTCTCAATTTTAAGTTTTCTTAAACTGTACTCAATATATTTGATAGATTTTCCTTTTTCTAACCACATATTTTCGTAGTATGTCTTTAGAAGTAATTCTTTTACAAGTGAAGAATCTGGATTTTGAGGAATATATTTCGAGTAAATGTCATCGCAATCAAACAAAATATCAAGATTTTTTTCAGCTATTATTTTTTTGGTGAACTCATAAAAAAACTTACTATCAGATTTTAGTTTTATTTTTCCAGATGATTTTAAAAATTGTTTATATCTGGAGAGAAAAAGTTTGTTAGTTAAGCGTTTACGGCGTCTATTTTTATTTTTTTGGGGGTCCGGAAAAGTAATCCAAATTTCATCCACCTCATTTTTCCCAAAACAATTGGTAATAAAGTCAATTCTTGTCCTTAAAAAACCAACATTTGTTAGTTTTTTTTCCATTGCCTTTGTTGCCCCTTTCCAGATTCTATTACCTTTTATATCCACCCCAATAAAGTTCCTATCTGGATACATCTCAGCCATCCCAACACTATATTCTCCCCCTCCGCAAGCGAGTTCTACCGTTATAGGATTATTATTTTTGAAGAACTTTTTGTTCCATACTCCCTTTAAATAAAGGCCCGTTTTCATTACCTCATCCACGGTGGGTTCAACGCAGTTTTGATAATTTTTTATCATTGCGAATTTTTCAAGTTTTCCTTTACTCATTTTAAAAGTTTCTATTGGTTGGACGAACAATCAGTTGCTCAAAATTGGATCCTAATGATGATTTAAGCACTAAATCAACAGCCCCTACAATATCTTTTGGTTGAATAAAATCTTTTTTTGGAGCTTCAATTCCTTCCCATGAAGAGGTATTAATTGAACCTGGTATTATTTCCGTTACCTTTACGTCATAATCTTTTAGATCATCCGTTAGTACTTTGGTATATCCTTGTAGAGCAAACTTTGAAATGGTGTAGGCAGAGATGTCTTTTCTTGGATGCTCTGTTACTATGGATCCTATGTTAATTATAGCGCCTTTTTTTTGAGTTTTAAATTGAGATAAAAAGCTTTGGGTGATACAAAAAGCTGCTTTAAAATTAATTGACAACATCTTATTTATCTGTTCTAATGAAGTTGACTCCAAATTACCTGTCTCAAAAGCACCCACATTGTTTATAAGGACATCTACTTTTTTGAAATCAGACTGAAGTTCAGAAACAAGCGCATCAATTTCCTCCTGGTTAGAAAAGTCGCATTTATAAGTAATTACACTACAGTTTTTTAAGTTTTCTGCAACTGATTTTAATTTTTCGTGATTAGAAGCAATAATACCAACGATTCCGCCAAATTCACTTGCAAAATTTGCAAATTCTTGTCCTAAACCTCGACTTGCTCCCGTAATTATAAAATTCATTTTTGTTTACTTTAAATAGGTATTGAATGATGAAATACTATAGGATGTAAAATTATACTTATAAATTTGAAGTATTGATAGAGAAAAAGAAAATATTATTTGCGGTACTTAATTGGGGACTGGGTCATGCCACTAGAAGTTGGGAGATTATTCGAGAACTAACAGAAAAAGGAGATGAGGTTGTTTTAGCAAGTGACGGAGAGGCTATTTTTTTTTTACAAAAAGAATTCCCTGAATTGGAAATCCACTCTATTCCCTCCTACAATATAAAGTATGGTGAAAATAACACCATACTATCAATGATTTTAAATGGAGTTAAAATTCAGTCTGCAGTTCGAAATGAAAAAAAATGGTTAAAACAATTTTTAAAAGAAAATAAAATAAATCAAATTATAAGTGATAATAGATATGGTATATATGATGCATCAATACCGTCGGTAATCATTACGCATCAAATAAATATTAAAGCTCCTTTTGCATCATGGTTTGTAAATTTTCAAAATAGAGTTTGGCTGACTAAGTTTCATGAAATATGGATACCTGATATTAACGGGGAATTATCCGGTGAACTTTCAAAACCTATACCGAATAGCTTATTGTCAAAAGTTAAAGAGATTGGTTGGCTTTCCAGATTTAAGCAAAATAAAAAATCAGTTCAGAAAAAAATCATCTTGGCTATTGTTTCAGGACCTGAACCTCAAAAAAAAATTTTATCAGCTAAGTTAAAAAGTATCTTAGCTCAATTAGAAGAAGAGTCAATACTCTACATGGGATGTCCAGGAATTAATCAGAATCAAAAAATAGGCAATCTTACCGTTAAAGGTCATGCCTTAACCAATGAATTTGCTCAAGATTTAGCGAATGCCAAAGTCGTTGTAGGTCGTTCTGGTTATTCCTCCTTGATGGATTATAAAATTTTAGATAAAAAGATGATTTTAATTCCAACACCAGGACAAGATGAGCAGGTTTACTTAGGGAAATATTTAAAAGATAATTCAAAGGTAACCTTGATTTCACAAAAAGATTTAAACTTGACCAATTTAAAATCAGCAATTACTGATGCTTTTTAAACAGCTTATTGGAGAATTTTTAGGCACCTACATTTTAAGCTTTATAGGGTGTAGTTCAGTTGCAATAGCTGTTCTTTTTGAAATATTTTCCTCTATTGTGCCAATTGCTCTTATTTGGGGAACTGGTGTTACTCTGGCAATTTACGCAACAAAAAAATACTCTAATGCTCATCTTAACCCTGCAGTCTCATTTGGCTTTTATATAAACAATGAGATTAATTTAAAAAAGCTCTTAAGTTATTGGTTTGCCCAATTAGTTGGTGGGATTTTCGCAGGTTTAGGAGTTTATCTATTTTTCATCAAAGAAATAAAGAATTTTGAATTGATTAATAACATTATTCCAAATAATGTTTCAGGTGCTCGAACAGCCTCTATTTTTGGAGAGTTTTTTCCTAATCCAGGGTATATCGATAAAATCCACAATCTATCCGAATTATCCGCCTGCGTATATGAATGTATTGGAACATTTATATTAATGACCAGTATTTTGTGGTTCACTAAAATTAAAAAAACAAGAAAAATTTCTCCCATATTAATTGGTTTAACTGTAGTTATACTAATTATTTGGATTGCACCATTTACTCAATGTGGAATTAATCCAGCACGTGATTTCGGACCAAGATTAGTAGCCTATTATTTACATTGGGGTTCAGGAGCCTTTCCCAGTGGTCAAATAAGTTTTTTAACTGTGTATATAATTTCACCTCTAACAGGAGCCTTTATTTCAACACTTCTATTTCAAAAGTTACTTAAACTTTTTGGTTGATTTCTTCAGGTAACCCTTGATTAGGAAATTCGTATAAGGTTTAGATTTGAAATTTTCGGAAAACATAAGAAACATCTTTAAACTTGCACTAATTGCTGCTTTTTCTTTGGTTTTTGTAATTATTATTGGTCAAACTAATTTTGCGTATCAAATCGAATTAATAACATTCACTCCTTATTATGAAAAAACATTTATATTGACAGTTTTTACATTGGCCTTGTTAGGTAACTATATGTCAATATATCAATTATGGAAAAGACCTGAGTCTAAATCCATTGTTGTTTTTGCGATACTATACAGCCTTTTATTAATGATTTCTTCAATACTACTTTTAGTTTGGCTATCAGATATGGAGAAACTTTTGGATAAGAGCTTTGAAAAATTAAAATTCCCAAATGATGTTGACGAGGTAATCTATAAGCTTAGAGTTTCATTTTTAAATTCTATCTCCTGGATATTTTTATTTTTAGGATCTACAGGATTAGTTTCATTTTCAGGAGTTTTGGTTCTTCAAAAAAGTCTTTTCAAAAATGGTTTTAAAGTTTTATAACATCAAGAATTTATAAAAATCGGTATTTCTTATTTAAACAGTTGATAGGAGTGAAGGAAAAACAGTAAATTTGTCAATTGAATTGAAATAATCCAAAATGGACAAATTTACATTTGTAGGAAATGGGGATGTTAATGCAGTTGAATCTCTTTATAAGCAGTTTTTAGCCGATCCCAATAATGTTGATGAAACATGGCAGCAGTTTTTTGCTGGTTTTGATTTTGCTAAGGCTAATTTTGATGTTGAAGGAGCTGTTCCTGAAAACGTGCTTAAGGAGTTTAAGGTAATAGAGATGATTGAGGCCTATCGGAAGTGCGGTCACCTTTTCACACAAACAAACCCAGTAAGGGTAAGAAGAAAATATACCCCCACTCTTGATATTGAAAACTTTGGTTTAGAAAAGGCGGATTTAGAGCTTTCTTTTCAAGCCGGAAGTAGAATAGGAATTGGGACTGCAAAACTAAAAGATATTCTCGCACATTTGGATGCTATATACTGTGAAAGTATAGGTGTCGAATATACATATATCAGAAAGCCTGACCAGGTAGAGTGGCTTCAGAATAAAATTGAAACTGGTCAAAATAGAACCAAGTTTACGGTTGATCAAAAACAACAAATATTAAAAAAGCTTAATCAAGCAGTAGTTTTTGAGCAGTTTTTGGATAAAAAATATGTGGGTCAGAAGCGTTTTTCCCTTCAGGGAGCAGAAATTTTAATACCTGCTCTTGATTCTGTTGTTGAAACAGGGGCTAAATTGGGTGTTGATGAATTCATTTTTGGAATGGCACACCGCGGAAGACTCAATGTACTCGCAAATATTTTTTACAAAACATACAAAGAAATATTTTCGGAAATTGAGGGTAGGGACTTTGAAGATGAGGATTTAGGATTTGATGGAGACGTGAAATATCACTTAGGTTACACTTGTGACATTAAAACAGATTCTGGTAAAGATATTAAAATGACATTAGCACCAAATCCTTCTCATTTGGAGGCTGTGGATCCTGTAGTAGGAGGAATTGCTCGTGCAAAACTGGATAAAGAGTATGCTAATGATAATACTAAGGTTTGTCCGGTATTAATACATGGAGATGCTGCAATAGCTGGGCAAGGTATAGTTTATGAGTACCTTCAAATGGCCCAATTGAAAGGATACAAAACAGGAGGGACAATTCATATTGTAATTAACAATCAAGTAGGTTTTACCACTAATTACAGAGATGCAAGATCATCTACTTATTGCACTGATGTTGGTAAGGTGACTCTTTCTCCTGTGTTTCATGTTAATGGTGATGATGCAGAAGCTTTAGCACATACAATTAATTTGGCTATGGAGTACCGCCAACGTTATGGAAAAGATGTGTTTATAGATTTATTGTGTTACCGTAAGCATGGACATAATGAAGGTGATGAGCCCAGGTATACTCAGCCTTTATTATACAAAGCGATAGCTAAACATCCAGATCCAAGAAAGATATATGTTGATAAATTAATGTCTGAAGGAATACTGGAGCAGCAGATGGCAAAAAAAATGGAAAAAGAATTCCAGGATGAACTTCAGGCAAGAATTCTGGAATCGAAGGAAATCAAAAAAGCAAAAGTCACTTCCTTTCTAGAAGATTACTGGAAAGATTTCCGTAGTGCAACAGAAGCTGATTTTGAAAAGTCACCTGTAACAGGCGTTAATAAAAAGGAATTATTAAAGGTTGCAAAAGCAATATATACTCAACCCGAAGATTTAAACTTTATTAGAAAAATTCAAAAAGAATTTGCCAAGAGAAAGTCGATGATTGAGGATACCAATAATTTGGATTGGGGTATGGCTGAGCTTTTAGCTTATGGTTCATTAATTAATGAAGGAAATACAGTTCGATTTACAGGACAGGATGTACAAAGAGGAACATTCTCTCATCGTCATGCAGTTTTAAAAACAGAGGATAACGAAACCAAATACATCCCACTTAATAATATTCCTTCCGACAAAGGAGGTAAGATTTGGATATATAATTCCTTACTTTCAGAGTATGGGGTTTTGGGTTATGAATATGGTTATTCATTAACAAATCCAAATTCATTAACAATCTGGGAAGCTCAATTTGGTGATTTTAATAATGGGGCACAAATTATGATTGATCAGTTCATTGCAGCCGGTGAAGACAAGTGGAAAACACAATCTGGATTGGTGATGCTTCTACCTCACGGTTACGAGGGTATGGGAGCAGAGCACTCTAGTGCACGATTGGAACGATTTTTACAATTGTGCGCGGGATTAAATCTTCAAATCGTAAACGCAACTACTCCCGCTAACTTTTTTCACGTTTTAAGAAGGCAGATGGTGCGTGATTTTCGAAAGCCACTTATTGTGTTTACTCCCAAGAAATTATTAAGATTCCCTGCATGTGTGTCTTCTCTGGAGGAATTCACAAAAGGAGGTTTCCAAGAGGTAATCGATGATCCGAAAAATAAAGACTCTCAAAATGTTGATACAATAATGTTTACCTCTGGAAAGATGTATTATGAAATTTTAGATCAACAAAAGAGTTATTCAGAGTTGGATAATGTTGCTTTGGTAAGAATTGAACAAATCAGCCCACTTCCAGTTAAACAAATCAAAGGAATACTAAAAAAATATGCTGGAGCTAAACATTATTTCTGGGTTCAAGAAGAACCTGAAAACATGGGCGCTTGGGGATATATTTTAAGAAAATTCCCTGACGTTAAATTGGAATATATTGGTAGAAAAGAAAGTTCTGCGCCTGCGGCAGGGTCTTTCAAACGCCATGAAATAAGAGTAAATAAAGTTTATGAGCAAATTTTTTCTCATGCTAAACCTTTGGTAACTAAATAATTGTAGAATAAAAAGAAAATT
>MDTD01073617.1_pt1 | contig 14306 bp, 11 predicted proteins | sample 811221 | NCBI WGS metagenome assembly MDTD01 (sample SAMN05326646, study PRJNA326480) | marine metagenome | isolation source: seawater | place: Pacific Ocean: South West | collected 2011
ATTAAATTATTTTTTTAACTCGTAATATTACTAATATACATAAAATTAAGGTTATTTTTTTTATATATTCATATATTTTCTGGTGGGTATGGAACTGAGAGCAATTTTTAATACATGGATTATCTTTTATATAATTTGATATATTATCATCTTTTGCTTTTGGCAAAATAGGGCAACAACCTTTATTATGAGTTCTTTGGTAATTTTCCTCAAAAAAAGATTCATCAATATCAATTATATATATATTATCATTTTTAATGTTTAAATTACGCATATGAAGATCATTATGGACAAAATTATGTTTTTCGAATGTATCTCGAATGAAATTAATTTTTTGTTGAAAACCTTTTAGAGTATTATGGTTTTCTGCGTATTCATTAAGGGTCCTTCCCGCATCTTCAACAACTATAATTAAACCCTTATTAAATACAACTTTAGGCATAAAATTGTATTTTTTAAAAACATCTGTGATTTCTAAATATTTATCATAATCTTCTTTCTTTTTATATAAGTAAATGTAGTATGGTCCTATTTTAAATATATTTTTTTTTATCTCCTAAACCAACCATAACTGAACTATAAAGTATAACTGATATAATTAAAATGATCCACCAATAATCATTTATAATATTCTTAATATGTTTTTTACTTTTTAAATTACCAAAATTTAAAATGCAAAACCCTACGATAATTAAAACGATGAACCAAACCTTTTTTATAATTTTATTAATTATATTAATCACCTCCATTATACTATATTATTGATAAAAATCTAATATTTGTAAATACATGATTCATTAACGGGTAAACCGTATTTTAAACACCACTCCCTTGCATTTTTTATTTGTTCTTTGGTTGGTTTAATGTCACCATTGATCTCAGTATTTGAAATAATTTCTCTGATTGTTTCAATTTGCTTTTCAACAAATATATCATTATATTCTAAAATTTCTTTTATAAAGGTCTCGGGAACATCTATGGTAATATTACCATCATACTTTTTTTGCATGGCATTTATAATATCTATATTACATCCATTAAAACCCTCACAAACTATATATTTTTCAGAATTTGATAAACGACTTGTAATCGGTTTAAAAATATTTATTTTTTGATAACATATAAAAAGTATATAGATCAGTTGTATTGTTTTATAATTAAAAATATCAAAAAATTTAATTAAAAATGACCCACCTTTCTTTTGTATGTTAAGTGCTATATAGATCTCTGAAAAAAGAAGTCGATAAGAATCAGATTCTTGAGAATTATAATCACTCGAATAATCAAAACCCCCATCAGCAGTAACAAGATTACATAAATTACCACCAAATGAAGAAATAAATTCATCTGTGTTCTCTAATTTATAAATATCACCTGTTTTATCAGTTCCATAACATAATATATTCTTTTTATTATTTATTATCTGTTGATTCCAAAAAGGTATATTACGATCGGTTTTTGAAATTAATGTTATTCCATGGACATCAATATTTGTAGTATCATTAATACAATGAATAAATCCCCCAGGTCCCTCTGCTATACAACCCGCGACCCCCTCATTTTCTATTTTAATAATATCTTTTAAAATTTCATAAATTTTAAAGTATGAACGACTCACTGGTAAAATATCACAAATATTTCGATTCCTTCTGGAAGATGTATATATATATTCATATTTATTTACTTTTTTTTTAGCTCTTTCCCATTTCTTAGAAGGTATTTTATCAATTTCACATTTTACCTCCATTAGTTTCTCTTTTTTACCATACTTAATTTCTTCAAAATCTTTTTTTAGTTTAAATAATTTTACATGCCCACTATTTATAACATAGTTTTTCATACATTTAAAAGTTATCTTTATTTTAAGTAGTTATTAATCCCGTTTTTGAAATACAAAGTAGTTATTGAAAGAACTCAATGCTTCCATAGGATTTCGAGAATATGTAGAATGCATATCTTTAGCAGGTGAATATTTACCATTAAAATCTGGATCTGATTTCTCTAATTCTGGTATTTTATTAATAATATTTTTGAATTCACCGATGTTTTTATTGTCAAAATTATCTTTCTTAAATATGGAAGAATATTTTCTATTTACAGATGTTGGAACAACTGGTTTAAATCCATTGTCATTCATAACCTTTACGAAGAAGTCAAAATTTACAAGATATTCAGGTATTGTTTGCCCAATTGAATCCATATATACATCAATTACTTTACCAAACATATTTTCTTCTTCTCCTTCTTTATATTCAAAAGTATCAATATCATATTTCTTTTCTATCTTATAGACTACGTTCCCTCTTTCATCTTTGAACATTATCTTTTCACGGAGATCTTTCATATTTTGTTCATTGATTTCATCTGTCATTTCACTTTCTTCTGTTGTTTCTTCAGTTGTTTCTTCTTCTTCTGAAGATTCTTCGGATATATCCGGATATTTATCTTCTAGTTTTTTGAAATAATTAAATATTTTTTGACCGTCATAACATGTCCCTATAAAATATCCTCCTTTTTTGATATTTTCCTTTAGATTTCTAATAAATCCTTCAAATGTCTTATTCGATTGAAAGTAATAATGCATTGAGAATTGTGAACTAATGATATCAAATCCTTTATCAGCAATTCCAAAATATTTTTGCCGGACCTCCATATATTTTTTAGGTATAGGTGTTTCATTACCATACACTATGTTTGTCATTATTTCACAATGTTCTTTATCTTCTTTAGTAGATTCATCAACATCACAATATTCTAGATTCTTTATATTCTTACTTGTATTTCCCCTTACAATAACTGGTTTACATTCTTTATTATTAATTTTGTAGAACCTTTTACATGCTTCATTAATATTTGAAGATATATCAATCGCAAATAGGAAAGATACATTGTGTGTTTCTAAATACTTCTGAATATCACCACCCCTTCCGATCGAAAGGTCCATTATCTTTATTTTCCCTCGAATAGAAGAACACACCCCAGAAATTAACCGCGATTTAACATAATTATGGAATCTACGTAGTGGATATGAGTGAACTAATAAATCGTCATTGCGTTCAATATAATATAAACCACTATTTATTACAGAAGAATCCCCTTTAATAATTTCTTCACCTGTAATCATTGATTCTGTAATGGGGTCTTTTATTGTTTTCCAAATATTATTTGCGGGTAGGAAATATTGGGGTTTCAGTTTATCTTTTCTTACACGGATTGGTTCCCAAAACATACCATTTTTAGCATCTGGATTAAACCTCATTTCAACAAGATCACCATCTTTTATTTCGCTTTTTTCAAAGTTATCACATAACATTTTACCATTAACCAAAGGTATATTTGTTTCATTGTATTTCTCTTCGTCTTTAGAATTGTGATTAAATTTTTGAACAGTATCTTTTGACCTTTGGAAATTACCCATAATGTTCATACAATAATTAATGTTTTCATCGTCTATTTCTTTGTATCCTACATAAAGTTCGACTGTTTTATATTCTTCAAGGGATCTTTTACCTTCTTTTTTATTCACATAATTCTGAATTATTTCTTTTATTTCTCCCTTATTGATATCCGTTTTAACTTTAACCTGGAAATCGATGGTATTTTCTTTTGATTCTTTCCATTTATAATTGTAATCCCATGTACCATTTATCTTAATCGAATTAACATTCTCCATAGTCCCCCTCACGGATAACCTAGTTGGGAGATAAATAAGTCCGTCTATCCTATATGGGAAGTGTCCTTCTTTATCTTTTTTAAGAATATTTCTCGATGATTTAAATATCTGAATATATTTATCTTTGCCTATATTTTTAGGATTTATTTTCTCTTCAGTTGATTCGCTTTGATACCCAAATTCATATGTTTTTAAGCGTATTTCAATTGGACACCCTTTCCCCTTTACTGGTGCCCATGCAGGTAGATTTGTTTTTTCTTTCATTTCAACAGTATCCATAAACCGTTCCAAAATATATTTCCTTGAACGATTATCATCGGGATTTCGAGTAATAAATGGTAGTGTGTGTGCTTCTTTTGGAATACCAATTCCTTTGATATCGCACCAATATACATCAAAGATCATATATAGTTTGATGGATTCGTTAAACTTATCTTTTGTAATATATTCTCCATCGAATAACCATTTCCCTTCAATATTTCCAAAAGAACAACCAGTATCAATAACTTCTTTTTTAGAGTTTATTAGATATCCTGAACCATCCTTTATAAATAATTCATAACGTTCTCCATCTGCTTTCTCTGTAACTGCGAAATCAACCAGTATTGAACCAGGATTATTAATATCGAGTCCACCTTTATTTAGAGTGATAGGTTGAGGACCCATAAATGTAAAATACTTCGCTTTTTGTTTTGTTAATTTACGGTATTCATGGATAATATCCTCTTTGAGTTTATAAGATAATAGTTCATTTGTATCATATATTACTAACGATAGGTGGTTTACAGTTTCTTCTAAAGTTTGTAGTATTGCTTCTAATAGATCTTTTTCTGATTTTTTGCCACCACCATTTTGACCGTCATCACGGGGTGATCCTGGGGCATATGTAGGTCCTTCTTCAGAAGGAGGTGGTGATCCAGGTTCAACTACTTCAGAATAATCAATCCTTCCTTTTTCATCCTGAATTTGATATAAGAATGGTCTTTCCCCTAATTCTGTAATTGTATCTTCATTAATTGAAAAGTATCCTCCAACTAAATATTCGAGTGGTACATAGAGTTCACTTGTTGCCCCTATTGGTGGATATATCGATACTTTTGCTTCTGCTTTAATAAATTTATTGGTTTTTTCATCAATTTCTTCATTAATATCAGAAATGACTGCATGAAATATATTTCTCTTTGAATATTCCATAAGGGTATTGAAGACTTTCATATCGACACCCTTTTCAGTAAAGTATTTCCGTTTAATCATTGTTGATTTACCAAGAAGTTTACGGTAATCATCATAAGAATATTTCTTGGTAGATTCATTAAAATTTATAAATAATGTGGGATTTTCATTACCATCATATCTGGGACTTTCTCCATATTCATAGGGGGAATCATCATCTGATGAAATATCTGGTTCAAATAATTCTGTATCGATACCTAGATTAAGGGGGTCATATATATTACTTTCGCGGAGGTGAGGGTAATAGTCCCCCTTATTTTTCATAAAATTTTTATACAATTCATCAATTGCTGAAATACCACTTGTTTCCCCTTTTTTCCAACCAACATATTCAATCTCTATTTCATAGGTTTCTGGATTATTCAACACATTTGCTTTTTTGAATGATTTTTGAAAATCATATTTACCTTTATAATATTTAGTTGATTTAAGAATTGTTAGATCAATACGGAATAATTTATTATCTGTTAGAAAACTAAACCTTTTTTTATAACGGTAATGTTTCCTTTTATTTTCATAATCTTCATTAAAAGATCGAACAAAGTAATGTGTGTTGTCAAGAATATTTTCCGTCTTTACTTTTAGACGAACATTGTAATCTTCATCTTTTATACCTGGTTTATCTGGAATGAATTTTTTCTGCATGTATTCCACATTTGTAATGTCTTTTAATGTCCCTTCCTTACAATACTTCTTAATATCATCTATACCATGGATCGATGCCCTTACATTACCTGGTTTTCCACGATATTCAGTTGTTATGTCTAAATCAATTGTTTCAGAAAATTTTGTGTATTTATCCCTACAATCATCGAGAACTCGAATGAAAACACCTTTATCAACAGGATTCTTATATGGTGATGAACCAAATATGACTTCTAATTCATTTTCATTATTAACAATGGGTAGTTTTAGATATTCTAAAACTTCTGCTATGTTTTTATTAAACAATTTCATTATTATAATAGTGAGTATTTTTTTTTTTAAATAAACTTTTATTCAAATTTAAAAAAAAATTTAAAAGGGATGGATATAGAAGGGATAATTATCTTATGAGGACATTAAACAATGAAGTGATAATTCATCATATAGTTCTTTTTTAAGTTTCTTCTTACCGTTTTTCGTAGTGTTTATATTATTTTTTATACACATTTCTTCAAGATCCTTTACCTTATATTTTGAGAGTGGCATCATATTTGATTTAAAAATCATGGGGTTTGTATCTTGTTTAATTATATCAGGAAGTTCGATAATGGGACTATATGTCACATTCTCATTTTCAATTTCAAGGTGGTGCCAAGAATTATTTTTATATTCACAGTATATCATTGGATATTCCATAAAACTAGTTTTGTAGAATTTATTACTATTACATATAACTGTATTAATTTTATAGAGTTCATTCATATATAATATTGACGAAAGGTAATTCTTATTTTGAAGACCTGCTTGAATAATTTTAGGACTAAATGATTTATTAAATTTTTCATCTTTTGTAACATTATCTGCAATCTCGAGTTTTTTATTGACGATGTAATTTTCCCTTTGTTGTTTTTGTATCGTACTATACTCATGGTCATTTTGAGAGATTATAATCTCACAAATATCTTTTACACCTTCTTTTTGTATTGTTATATTTTCCCCTTCGGTATATTTTACAATCCTAATTTTTTTAGAATATTCATTATTAACGTGTTTATGATCCCTGATCAAATCCATACTATATTATTATATTTTGATGATATTTTAAATATTAATCAAATTTATATTTTTTAGATATATTAATAATAGATTGTTCTTCTTCTGTAAAGTCTTCCATCTTTATAATATCATATACTTCTTTGATATTTGACCCTGTTTCTTTTAATAATTTGTCGATTTCATTTTCAATGATTTGTTTTTCAATAATATTTATAGAAAGATCATCGTTTTCTATTTCATTCTTTAGTTTATAATATAATTTATCAATAACACAAGTATCAATTGTGTTGAGATTTAAAAAGAGACCATTTGAATTATTTGTATGGGGACAATTATGAAACTTAACAATATCGATATAATTCTTATGATTCTTTAATTTTACTATATTTTCACAAATATATTTCTTTTTTAATTCATTTTCAGTATCAATATTTTCATCCATAAAAAATAGTTATATTAATAATTATGATATTTATATAAGATATATAACTTACTCTATTCATTTAGTTTTGCTATGATTTGAATTTTTTCTGATCGATATTTTATCCTCGAACCAACTACCACAATATTAAGTTTTTGACCTACATTAATATCATCAAAATTATAAATACTAGAATCAAAATAATCCTTTGGTACCATTATTACAATTGGACTTTCATCCGAAGAATCACCCTCAGATAATTTAATAAAACAGACTACTCCCATTTTATTAATATTCGATACATATGATTCGATAACATCACCTTCGCTTGGAGATATAATCTTCGCCTTGTATTTAATAGAATAAGAAACAGAACTTACATTATCATTTACAACAATTTTACCCATACTCTTTTTAACGATTTTAACAGAATCTTTTACTATGTAACCATCTTCATAACATAACCCTTCTAATTGTTGCTTTAAATTATCCTTTATTACGTTGTCGATATTTTTATTAACCTGACTTGCATTAACGAAAAGATTTGTGGTGAGTAATTGTTCACTAATGTATGTTGGTTTCATTTAATATTATATATATAATGTTTTTTTTAAATAATTCAAATTTTAAAGAGATTTCGCAAACTTAAATAAAAATGTATCATAATTAATAAATTTTAAAATATTTCTTGAAGATAATTCATACATTTTAGTAATGAATTCTTTTGTTATAATTTCTTGTTTACCAACACCACGTAATTCTTTATATAAGTATTTCATTATACTAACAATATCACCTTCTTCCTCTAATGAATCAACGTCTTTTTCTATGGTTTTCCATTTCTTTTTAGTTAGCTTTTTCTCTAAAGTTTCTTTCATAAGTTCAATGTATTTGGTGTTATTTTTATCAAAATTATTCATATATTCTTGTAATAATGAAAGCATAGGGAACCCTTTATCACCAATCACCTTTCCCGGTTCGTTATCATATACCTTATATTTTTCGTCAACAATTTTAAATACATGTTTCTTTTTATCTTCTTTGAATGAATATCCCCATACTTTTCCTGTTTTAAAAATAGTTTTTAATCTCTTATTCCTTAATATATTATTCTTTAAAATACTAATACCTACTTCATCAAGGTGTTTCCATTCTCCATCATATTCATAATAATCAAAATTGTTAAAGATATCTTGTATTTTGTTATATTTATTTGGATTACATAGGAAAAAACCAACTACTTTTCCTCTTTTTTCAAAACCATAATATTGATCATCGTGAAAATATATCAGGTTGTTTATAAAAAAGTCAAAAATTTCTTTATCATATTTATCTTGTATTTTCTTTTCTCCTGAAGAAATAAAACCACATAATATTTCTTTTAATAATACTAATTTTTCATCATATGTCAATGAATCAATATAATGATGTTTAAGATGCTTACTATCTAATCCATCTATGATTCGACCATATGTTTCCATATCTTTATCTAATTTATTGTTGTATAGGTTTTTAATGTTTTCATAAACACCATTATATGATGATTCACAATGAAAAGAATCTTTAAAATCAACCTTTATACTTGAAAATATGTCATTGTAGTTATAGTCATTATTTGTTCCCTCATAAGACCTGTAATAAAAGGGGACGAATTCATCATTAATCTTATCTGGTTGAAATAAAAATACATCGTTTTTATTTATAATATAACCCGGGATGTCGTATTTATTCCATACAACTTTTTTATCATCACAAATTTCATCCAATGCATGTTTAATGATACGGTTATCTGTATCAATCACTTCTTTGATTCTATTGTTTAATTCATCCATACTATATATTTCGTAGATTTCAAAGAGCTCTTTTACAATCGAGTATATTTGTTCTATATTTCCAGAAATATCATCAATTGAAAATGTATCATCGATGATATTTTCATGATTTTCTAATTTTTTATATTTTTCAATATTAATATTAATTTTACAATCATCTGAAAAAGAACATATCTTTGTATATTCTTTATCATTAATATCGACATCTACAAATTTCCCCCATGTTGTAGTCATGCTTACATTTTTTAAACCATGGATGTAATTTATGTCCTTATTAATGTAGGCATCGATAGCGTTTCCTTTTAATATTTTTTCTATCTCACCTATTTCAGATGCTTTTTTCTCAGCAATACGGTATGTATCTGTATCAATTGATTCGCGTTCATAATCGATTAATGATGTATGTAGATAAACGGTTACATTTTGTTTTTCTTTAGGATGATAACTATGGGAACAATATCTTATACCTCTACCAATAATTTGTTCTATTTTATATAAGTGATACCACGGGTCAAGGACATGTATCTCTCTAATATTTTTAAAATCCATTCCTTCACTTGTTACACTATTCCCAAGTATAACCTTGATATTTTCACCATTTAGATTATTATAATTTAAGGAATCCTTCCTTTCTTTTTCATTGTTTGGAGATAGACTTTTATCACCAGTTAATACAATATATTTTGCTTTCTTATTATTTTCTTTCGTGATCGATTCTAGATTATATCCGATAGGAGTTATTCTTTCAGAAGTCTCTAAAATATTTTCACCGTTATATTTTTCAAACCCGATGTGTTCCAAGGCAATCGCCATGGGGAGAATACCAGAAAATATATAATCTGAATAAATAAATATTATACCTTCTGTTTTATGTTTTAACATATTTTCTAAAATTGTATGTATTTTCGTTGAATAAGACTTAATATTATCATATGATAATATTTGATCCCCTTCATCATTGTATCTACATTTCTTAGACTTACGACTTATTCTTAAATCAAATATTTTTTCAAACCCCCTTTGCCCAAAATTATCCTTGAAATCATAACTATCTTCTCCATTATAGTAAACAACGTTTGATAATTGAGTACCTATATTCCGGTCGGATAAATTAATAGTATTTTTTTCCTTTCTACTAATCCTATCTATAAATTCTTCATAAATTTTTTTTTGATGACTTTGCATAATAGACCCATACATTTTCATAAATCTGAAACCATCTACGGAATTATCAATTCTTTCTCTAGTAAATAGAGTATATTTTGGATACTGTAAGTAATCTACTTTTTTACCCTTAGTAGTATAATCTCCACCAATACACCTTTTATCGCTATTAATATCTGGATAAAATCGGATTGGAAATGAGATTGGATTTTCACCTCTTAAGTATGAAAAATATCCAGTCGTTTTATTTTTTAGAATTTTTATACCTGCTTCAGTTATTTTATCTCCGTCAAAGACATCATCTTTTTTTATAGTTGGGCGGTTATCATTTTTTAAAAGTAGATTTAATAACCATATTATTTCCGATGACCTATTAAACATTGGTGTTGCCGATAATAATATGATTTTCATACCGCGACTATAACGGATAACTTTTTCAATTATATCTTTGGATTTCCTGTCGACCTGTATATGATTTAGAATATTTTCACTCACATTTTCCTCCATATTATCATTATCACGAACAGTATATTCTCCTTCACCTACTTTTTTAACTATAAAGACATTAATACCCTTTTCTTGATTAAAAACTTCATCCCCTTTTCTAAATTTTTTATCTCTTCCTTTTATTTCATTTTCTTCCCTTAAATTATGGATCTCATCAATAATAAGAACACGGTGTGAAAAATTTTTATCTATGATTCTCTTTTCTATTTCTTCTCTTTCAAGAGGACTTAGATTTCTATTACCAACTTCATTTTTTATTAATTTTTCTACACTATTTGCGAATGCTAAATAACCATAAAAATCATAGTATTCGCGTATGAGATTTTTTACATCCCTTTTACTAACATTACCCTTTTTATCTTTAATAATTATATCTTCAAAACTATCACCAGAACATTGTTGAGTCCCTTTAGATGGATCATATATTGTATTCTCCCATCCACCACGTATATTTTTTGGTACGAGACATATTATCTTTTTATTATTCTTGTAAAATATTTCTCTATAAGAGCGACTTATATTAATAGCAGAACATGTTTTTCCAACACCAACACCATGGAATATTACTAATCCTTTATAGGGTGTCTTATTACTCATAAAATTTTTAAGAAATTGTTGATTATTTGTTAATTCAAAATTAAATGGATCATTCTGTTTAGTATCTTCGGTTGGACACTTTTTTGATAATTCCGTTATATTAAATAATGATTTTAAATGGAAAAATTCTAAACGTCGACTGATATTAAAAATGAAATCTTCATCATTACTTCCAGGATAAAAATTATAATCAAATTCATCATTTGTAGTTTGTATATCGTCTATTTCTTTAATAATGCGTTGTTTCCCTATATCTCCTTCACGATAATACTCTTCATATTTATCTTTTATTTTTTTATCGTTACTCATTATTAAATATAAATATAAAAATATTATTCTAATGTAACTACATTTTTGTGATTTCTAAGATATTCAAAAAAATTTGTAATGACCTTTTTTTTATTAACATCGTAATCCCTTATTTTTTCTAAAGATTCTTCCTCAGAACACCATTTTATATCTTTTATTTCCGTATATTGATCCTTATTTTCTTTATTTATCACTAAATCACAGCGTCCAGGTATGTTACCAATATAATATACATGTTTATATCTTACCTGGTTTATACCAATATATTCTTCAACAATTGGTATAATGTTTTTATAAAGTTTAAATAAAGAAGGTTCTACATTTGTTTCTTCATAGAATTCACGGAGGGCGCATGCACGATTATTCTCATGCATTTTCCTCCTCCCCTTGGGGACTTCCCATTCATTTAATAAATAAGGTTTTTTGACGTTATTTACAAGGTATTCTATATTTATGATTATACCATCTTTTTTATAACCTTCTTTTAATTTATTAAAGTCAACCTTACTTTTTTTATATTCCCTTTTTATTCGTGGATTAATTGTTTCTGTATGTATCCATAAATTTTTCCATAGAGTATCGAAATCATACTTATTAATACTATCTAATTCTTTCTTTGAAAAACGACTAAAAAGTAATTTTATATATTCTGTATCATAGATTGATTTATATTTTCCCCTCAAAAATTCAATATAAGATAAAGAATCTTTTCTTTCAACCAATACTATAGATGGTTCCCCTTCTTTATCATAATTATATAGTATGACCCCGTAACTTAGTATAGGGTGCCTACAATTTCCATATGTATGTCCGAAATTCCCGCAATTATTACAATAGTCTTTTTTTCTATTATCCATACTAATTAATATTTAATTTTGTTTAAATAATATTTATTATTATTAATATGGATCCTAATATTTGGGGTAGTCATGCTTGGTTATTTTTACATACCGTAACTTTAAATTATCCCGATGAACCAACGCGGTTTGATAAAGAAAATTATAAACATTTTTTTGAAAATTTAGGTCATGTAATCCCGTGCGAAGTTTGTAAGGGTCATTATAAACAAAATATAAGAAAATACCCTATCCAATTAGATTCTAAAGAATCTTTAACAAAATGGTTACATCATATACATAATTTAGTAAATATCAAGAATGGTAAAGATGAATTTAAGTATGATGATTTTATAAAGAAATATAGTAATTTGTATTCAGGTAATAATACTCAAAAAGTATTCCTATTAATCTTGTTTATAATTGTTTGTATAACCTTATTTTACCTTTATAAAAATTATAAAAAATAACTCGTTTTATTTCTTTTTTTTTTCTTTCTTTAAGATATATGCCACGACCAAGGAAAATAGTTGTAAATAAGTATTTAACAGACGAAGAAGTTAATAATCTTGAAGGTAAATGGATTGATGAATCATATATGAAAATCCCCGTAATCGATTATAATTGTGATGTTTATTACAAAGATAATGATGGGTCAGAAAAACTTCTCCTGAAATTTAGAAAAAAATGTATATCAAATACTTTATTAAGAACTGGTTGGCAATCCTATAAAGATTTAGCAAAACCGAGTCGTGGAAGAGGTGCTTCTGCAGGCCCAATTGATAAAGAAGGTGTTTATTGGAAAAAAAGAAATATAGTCAATACTGGAAAATGGTCGACCGGATATTTAACACCAGATGGAAATAAAATGAAAGAAGAATTAGATAAACTTTCTATCGAAGAATTAAATGAAAAAGTTAAAGAGTTAGAGATTAAACATAAAGATGAAGGTATAAAAGATAAGGAAAGTATAATATATCTAATTATTAAGAAACAAAATGGTATTTCAAAAATGAAGGTTAATAATCAAGTTGCTTCCAATCCAATAGGATTCTATGAATCTTCTAAAAATTTTGCAGAACTACCATGTCGTTTAACACATTTTACAAGAACAAATTATAAAAAATATAATGAAGGACTTCCATTCATACAGAAAATAGACAGTATGTTTAAAAAATTAATACCCGAGGCATATGAAAAACAATTTATAAGAGCAACGGAAAAACCACATTTAAAGATCCCAGAAACAGCATTTTCAACAATTACAATTAATAGAAATTTTCGAACAGCATTACATAAAGATGCAGGTGATTTTTCAGAAGGTTTTGGAAATTTAACAGTTATTGAGAGAGGGAGTTATCATGGTGGATATACGGTATTTCCCCAGTTTGGAGTGGGTGTAGATGTTAGATCAGGTGATTTCTTAGCAATGGATGTTCATCAATGGCATTCAAATACTGCTATTTTTGAAACTGAAGAGGACAAAAAACTAAATTCTAAATTAGATAAAGCATTCAATGATAATCCAGAAGTTGGAACTGTAGGTTTAGATAAAACATATACGAGATTAACATTTGTATGTTATTTAAGAGAGAAAATCTTAAATTGTCCTGATTCAATTGATCCAAGGTTTTTAAAAGAATCAGGTCATAATAAAATAAAATAAATTGTATAATATATATATATTATGTTTAAAAATATTTCTTTTTGGTGTGGTGTATTATTTTTTGTAGTAGCAATGATCATTCATCATATATTAAGTGATCAACCATTGGTTGAAGGTGCTCAAGTTGATATGGATGATGTTTCGAAATTAAAAATAACTTTAAAAGGACCACAAAAATTTGTGGAAAAAATATTTCAAAAACCCCCGCAAGGATCAGAAGAAAATTTAGAACAAAATGAAACAAATGGGGTAGTTGTTCAGGTTGATGCTGAACGTGGTGATGTCGATGAAAATGCTGACGTTGATGAAAATGCTGACGTTGATGAAAATGCTGACGTTGATGAAAATGCTGACGTTGATGAAAATG
>MDTD01072876.1_pt1 | contig 14305 bp, 15 predicted proteins | sample 811221 | NCBI WGS metagenome assembly MDTD01 (sample SAMN05326646, study PRJNA326480) | marine metagenome | isolation source: seawater | place: Pacific Ocean: South West | collected 2011
AAATTTAGTTTTTTCATTTTTTCTTTAACATATCTATCACCTACCTTAGACCTAAAAAATTTTATTTTTTCTTTTTTTAAAAAACTCTCTAGTCCAAAATTGGACATTAATGTTCCAACTACACCTCCTTTAAGAATTTTTTTAATTTTCCATCTACGGGCTAACATTGCAATAATCTGATCCCCATTTATTATTTTACCTTTCTCATCACACATTATTATTCTGTCGGCATCACCATCAAATGAAATGCCAACATTTGCTTTAAATCTTTTTACAGCCTTTTGTATTTTGGAAGGATAAGTTGATCCACATTTTTCATTAATATTTAAACCATTAGGTTTTACTCCAATTGAGAAAACTTTTGCTCCAAGTTCTTTTAACAGTTTTGGAGCTGCTTTATAAGAGGCACCATTAGCACAATCTAAAACTATTTTGGTTCCTTTCAAATTAAAGTTTTTTGGGAAATTTTTTTTTAAAATACTAATATATTTATCGTTACCATCTTCCAACCTTTTAACTCTTCCTAAAAATTGAGGATTAGTTAATTGTTTTGTATTTTTCGCATCTATAAGCTTTTCAATCCTTTTTTCAATTATATCTGATAGTTTCATTCCATCTGGTCCAAACAATTTTAAACCATTGTCATAAAATGGATTGTGCGAAGCAGTAATCATAATTCCCATATTTGCTTTCATCGCCCTTGTTAACATTGCTAAACCATTAGTGGGTAGTGGACCCAAAGTAAAAACATTCATACCTCCCGACACTAAACCAGATACTAAAGCGGGTTCTAGGGTATAACCTGATAATCTAGTGTCTTTAGCAATTATTGCTATTTGCTTGTTTTTTTTTTGATTTTTAAAATAAATTCCCGACGCTAAGCCGAATTTAAAAAATTTTTCACCTGTAATGTTGCCTTGATTAACTGTGCCCCTGATTCCATCTGTACCAAAATATTTATTTTTCATATATCCAATATTTTTTTATAAACTAATAGCCCCTGCTTTACTTCCTCAACATTATGCACTCTAAACACTTGAACGCCCTGAGATAATAAATATAAAACTGATGATAAAGTTCCTCCAATTCTTTCTGGGGTATCATGTTTTCCAGAAATTTGATTTATAAATCTTTTTCTTGATGTACCTATTAATAAAGGAAATCCCAAAGAATGAAATATAGAGATGTTATTAATTATTATCAAATTATGTTTCAAGTTTTTACCAAAGCCAATACCTGGATCTAGAATAATTTTTTTTTTAAAAGAGCATTTTTCTTTAATTTCTTCTATCTTATTTTCAAAATAATCATAAATATCTAATAGAATATTTGAATATCTTGGATTTATTTGCATAGTTTGCGGAGTCCCTTGCATGTGATGTAAAACTTTCCAAACATTTTTTTTTGATACTGTTTTAATTGAAAGTGGGTCAAATTCAAAACCGGATACATCGTTTATGATATCAGCTTTGTAATTAATTGAATTTCTCATTATCAAAGACTTTCTTGTATCAACAGATAATAAGACTTTGGGAAATTTTTTTTTGAATTTTTTAATTATTTCTTTGACTCGAATCCATTCACTATTTGGATTAACAACCTTAGATCCTGGTCTAGTTGACTCTCCACCGATATCAACAATTGTGGCCCCTGCTTTAATCATTTTTTCAATTCTTTTTAATGCGTCATTTTTTTTATTAAAAAGACCTCCGTCAGAAAAACTGTCAGGAGTCATGTTTAGGATGCCCATAATAGTAGTTTTATTAAAGAGATTTCTATTTGATGTTATCTTTTTAAGGTCTTTGTTGATTTTTATTTTTAAAAAGGGTTTTTGATTTTTAACTTGCTTTAAACTAATAATATTTGCCGTAACTTTTTTGTTTTCTCTTTTATAAATCTCGAGTTTATCAAATGATATTGAAGTGTTACCGCATAGCGGTAATGAAAGTTTGTTTTTAACTAAATGTCTAGAAATTTTACCATAATAGAAATTACACGCCCTTGTGTAATATTTTATCATTCAATTTTAAATTGCTGGCTTTGGTTTTAAACCTAATGAATCTAAAGCAGAAGACTCTTCTTTGTTATCGTCCTCTTCTTCATCTTTGAAGGATCTAGTAGGCTTTATATTTTTTAATATTAAATCTCTTATTTCATCACCGGAAAGAGTTTCATATACTAGTAAAGCTTTAGCTATTTTGTGCAAGTCATCAATTTTTTCAGTTAGAACTTTTCTAGCTCTCTCATACCCTTTGTCGACTATTTTTTTAACTTCCGCGTCTACTTTTTTTGCTGTTTCTTCTGACATGTTTTGCTGCTTAGTTACAGATCTACCTAAAAAAACTTCTTCTTCATTCTCACCATAAGCTATAGTTCCAAGTTCTTTGCTCATCCCGTATTTCGTAACCATATTTTTTGCCATCTTCGTTACCATATCAATATCAGAAGAGGCACCTGATGTAACTTTATCATGTCCAAATATTATTTCCTCTGCAATTCTGCCTCCCATAGCTACAGCAATATCAGAATGCATTTTTTCTCTAGTAACTGATAACTGGTCTCTTTCTGGCAATCTCATTACCATACCTAGTGCTCTACCTCGTGGAATAATTGTTGCTTTGTGAATAGGATCTGAAGCTTTCTCGTTCAATGCTACAATTGCATGTCCGCCTTCATGGTAAGCGGTAAGCTTTTTTTCATCTTCAGACATAACCATAGATCTTCTCTCGGCACCCATCATTACTTTGTCTTTAGCATCTTCTACATCTGACATTGTAACTATTCTTTTATTTTTTCTAGCGGCTAATAAAGCTGACTCGTTCACTAAGTTTGCTAGATCCGCACCAGAAAATCCTGGTGTACCTCTAGCTATAGTTCTAAGCTTAACATCTGGTCCTACATTAATTTTTTTAATATGAACTTTTAGAATAGCTTCTCTTCCCATTATATCTGGATTACCGACAACTACTTGTCTATCAAATCTTCCTGGTCTTAACAAAGCTGGATCTAGCACATCTGGTCTGTTAGTTGCAGCTATTAAAATTATTCCTTCGTTAGTATCAAAGCCATCCATCTCGACAAGTAGTTGATTAAGAGTTTGCTCTCTTTCATCATTACCACCGCCTAGTCCGGCTCCTCTACTTCTACCTACAGCATCTATCTCATCAATGAAAATTATACACGGAGAATGTTTTTTTCCTTGTTCAAACATATCTCTTACTCTAGATGCACCAACACCGACGAACATTTCAACAAAATCAGAACCAGAGATAGAAAAAAAAGGCACATTGGCTTCGCCAGCTATAGCTTTTGCTAATAAAGTTTTACCTGTTCCAGGAGGTCCGATTAGTAAAGCACCTTTTGGAATCTTACCACCTAAACGACTAAACTTTTTAGGGTCTTTTAAAAATTCAACAATTTCTTCTACTTCTTCTTTAGCTTCTTCAACTCCAGCAACATCATTAAAAGTAACTTTGCCTTGAGCTTCTGTTAATAGTTTAGCTTTTGATCTTCCGAAGCCCATAGCTCCACCTTTTCCACCTTGCATTTGACGCATGAAAAAAATCCATACACCAATTAACAGTAACATAGGAAACCACGATAATAAAATTCCTAAAAGTGATGGCATTTTGTCTTCTAAAGGTGTTGCAACTATGTTAACTCCTTTGTCAGTAAGTTTTTCAACTAGATTTGGATAATTTGGTGAATATGTTTTAAAATTTGAGCCATTAGCTAATACCCCGCTTATATTGTTCCCTTGAATAACAACCTCAACTACTCTTCCATTATCTACTTCGCTTATGAATTCTGAGAAAGCGATATTTGCTTTGGCAGATTTTATTTTGTCAGGATTTTGAAACATATTAAACAGTCCCACAGAGAGAAGAACTATAATTGCCCACATTGCTAAATTTTTCATATTCATTTTAAATAATCATTTAATTGTGTTTTTAAAGTATATTTATAGATAAATTTTTGTTTGTAAATAAGGCAAAATAATACTTTTTGAAAAAAATAAAGTAAATTAGGCCTCTTTTGCAATTTCAGCGTAATTTTTCTTAATTTTAATGACGCATCCACTTAATGTAAGCTTTTTGTCCTTATTTTTTGATATTCGAGCTATAAGATTGAAAATTTTTTTAGATCTTGGGGGGTAGTATGAATTTGTGCATTTTTTAAAAACTCTTGATAAAATATTAAGTTGTATTTCGGGAGATTCTCTAAAAAGATTTTTATAATTAACGATAATCTTATTTTTTCTAACTTTTGTATTTTTTCTAAAAATAGTATCAGAGTATTTATTTAAAGTTTCGCTTGAATACTTCAAATTATCGATGGATTTTAATATTTGTTTATGAGGTATGCCGCTTTTTTCAAAAGACTCCAACAATTTTCTTACTTTAGTTCTTAAAAATTTATTATTAAAATTTGACTTATCAACAAAGTATTTTCCGAATACCTTATTAGTTACATATATTAAGTCCTTTTTTTTTAAGTCTAAGGTTGGTCTTATAAGTTTGATATTTTTTTCAAGATTTGAAACAGTTTTCATTGATGATAAACCCTGAACACCGCTTCCTCGTGACAACCTTATTAGAAAAGTTTCTATTTGATCTTCACTATGATGAGCTGTTAGGATAAATTTTATTTTATTTTGGGAACAAAATTTTTTCAGTATCCCATATCTTATTTCTCTAGCATTTTTGTGAATATTTTTTTCAATCTTAATTTTATTTTTTTTAATAATTAAAGATATGTTTTTTTTTTTAAGTAATTTTTTAACAGCTAAAGCTTCTTCAGAGGAGTTTTTTCGTATGCCATGATCAACAAGAAGATAGTAAAACTTTGTAGAGTTTTCTTTATTATATTCTTTGGATAATGCTACTAACGCTAAGCTATCGGGACCTCCTGAGACAGCTACTAATGAAGGTTTATTCTTAAGTAATTTTAAATTTTTTTTAAAAGAAATATAGATTTCATTAAACCTAACATCTTTATTTGACACATTTAAATTTTTTTTGTTCATACTGTGCTTTTTGTAACACAGACTTACTCGCTTTTGGATATTGTTTTTTAAGTCCTTTGATCATGTTGCAACCTTGATCTTTTTCGCCAAGCTGTACCATCGTTATACCCAATTTTAAAAGATTGTCTGGGGCTTTTTGACTTTTGGGATAGTTTTGATAACCATCAAGGTAAGCAGTAGCTGCGTCAGAGTATAATTGTCTTATCCTGAACGTTTCACCATACCAATATTGTGCGTTGCCAGCTAAATCATGATCTTTATTTTTTTCTATAAATTCTTTTAAAGCAAACTCTGCAGTTTCATAATCACCTATTTTCATAAAACTGACCGCAAATTCATATTGTTCTTTTGGTCCTTTGTTGGGTAACAGGCTTTCTTTTTTTTCAGGTTCTGAAGTTATAACTGTGGCAGCGCTTTCAATAGAATTAGTTTGTTGCTCCTCTGGTAAGCTCGCTGTTGAGTACGCTGGGTTTTCACCAAAATCTTTTGGTTTACTAGTTCCTGGTAATTGTTTTTTCTCTTTTTTTGGTTTTTTACTTTTTAAACTCTCACCCCCGAGATTAGACTCTAAGTCTGAAAATCTTAATTGAGAATCTGATTGTATCTTTGTGACTCTTTTTGCTAGTTTATCCATTTTAAAATTAATTTCTTCAAATTTATTAGTTAATTCTCTAAATTGATTTTCTATTTCATTTAACTTTAGTAAATGTTTTGTAAGAATATCTTCGTTTAAACTATTCGCTGATGCATTCGAAACGATATCGGATTTTCTATAAACTGCTTTTTCTAAAGTTTTTAAATCTTTGATAATTATTTGCATTTGATCAGCTATAGCATCAATTTTTTCTTCAGCTTTTACATTGATATTAAAAGTGATAGACAGAAAAAAAATAAGTGTAAAAAATTTTATAGAATCGATTTTAATCATTATTATATTTATTAATTACATAAAATGGCAAAAAAAAGACCCTCATATTTAATATGAGGGTCTTTAATTTATTAAAAACTTAGTTATTTTACTTTTACTGTTACTGATCTTCTATTTTGAGACCAAGCTAGAGGAGTAGATGCAGTATTAACTGGTCTTTCCTTTCCATAGCTTATTACTGAAATTCTTTTTCCAGATATCCCGTAAGTCATAAGATAGTCTTTAGCCGCATTAGCTCGTCTTTCTCCAAGAGCTAAGTTATATTCTCTTGTACCTCTCTCATCGGCATGACCTTCTATAGTAACATTTAATTTTTTATTTTTTCTCAAGTACTTCGCTTGTTTTCTTAAAGTTTCTCTCGCAGCAGTTGTTAATGATGATTTATTTGTTGCGAAGAAAACTCTATCTGGAACACCACTTGCCAAGTATTCAACAGTCTTAGTACCTGTATAAACATCACCGTCTAAACTACCTTTTTTTGCAGTTGAACATGCATTTAAAAAAATTGTAGCAAAGATTATAAGTAGTATGTTTTTTAAATTCTTATTAAAGTTCATAGTTTCCCCTGGGTTGATTGTTGCAATATTTCAAATTATAATAGAATATTCAAGTATAAATTACATAATAAATACCTCACTTTGAGAGCAATGAGGACCAAGATGGGTCTGATGCATCAGTTTCAGTGGTTATTTTTCTCTCATTATAACCTGTTATATCTATAGACCATAATTTAGCCGAAAAACCTTTTCCACCCTCTCCTGACTTAGTTTCCCTATAGAATACCAGTACTCTTCCATTAGGTGACCAAGATGGAGCTTCTTGATAAAAATTTTCAGTTAAAAGCCTTTCACCAGTTCCGTCTGATCGCATCACTCCAATATAAAATCTACCTTTTCTAACTTTAGTGAAGGCAATCAAGTCTCCTCGAGGAGACCAAACAGGGGTACCATATATACCATCTCCAAACGTAATTCGTTTAACATCAGTTCCGTCACTACGCATTACATATATTTGTTGTAATCCGCTTCTGTCAGAATTGAAGCAAATATATTTTCCGTCTGGGGAAAATGAGGGAGAAGTATCTATAGATGAATGTTCAGTTATTCTTTCAACTACTCTAGTTTCTAAATCCATTGTAAAAATATCTGAATTTCCATCTTTAGCAAAGCTCATAATAATTTTTTTTCCATCGGGTGAAAACCGTGGAGCAAAAGTCATTCCAGGAAAATTTCCAACCACTTCTTGTGTGCCAGTTTCAATGTCTAATAAATATACTCTTGGCAAATTTCTGAAATAAGATAGATAAGTAACCATTTGGTTAGTAGGATTAAATCTTGGGGTTAGAACAAGCTCATTTCCTAAGGTTAAATATTTAGTATTAGCTCCATCTTGATCCATAATTGCTAATTTTTTTACTCTTTGATCTTTTGGGCCAGTTTCAGAAACATATATTATTCTAGTATCAAAATAGCCAGCTTCTCCAGTTAGTCTTTCATATATCTTATCAGATATAATATGTGCAACTCTTCTCCAGTTATTTGGTGTTGTGGTAAAAGCTAAAGCTAACATTTCTTTTGAAGCAGTTAGATCCCAAAGTCTAAACTCAACTTTTAGTTTTGAGTCTTTTATGAGTAATTTACCAGTAACTAAACCTTGAGCTTTAATTAACCTCCAATCTTCAAATCGTGGTTTTAAATGTGCGATATCTGGTTTTTGAACAAAAGCTTCTTTTTTCAATGGATTAAAAAGTCCTGTAGATTTGAAATTTTTTTCAATAATTGTTGATATATTTTCTCCCAATTTTTTGACTTTTAAATCATTAATATTTTCTGATTTTAAATCTACATGAAGAGGTGAAATTGCAATTGGCAAAGGATCTAGGTTTCCTCTTGTGATATCTACTTCTATCAAAGCGTAAGAAGGAAATATCTTAAAGAAATATAAAAATGTTAGAAAAATAATTACCTTTAATTTCATTTTATCCTTTTAGCATTTCTGTTGGATCGAAGTTTAATTGTATGTTTTTCCATTTTTCATAACCAGTTGGCGGAACTTTTAAAGGCTGACATAATCTGACTGCTCTTAAAGCACTTTCAGCTAGTATTTTGTAAAATTTTTGACCAGGTCTATTCATCCTTTCATGATCAAGTATTTCTGATCTCATTATAGTTCCATCTTTTTTTAATTCCAGTTTTATTCTCACTAATAAATTATCGTCATATGGTAAACCTAAAGGGACACTCCAACAACCAAAGATTTGTGCTCGTAATGCATCCTCTTCTGATAAAGTTAATCCTGTTGCGAAAGAATTTTTAACATTACTTTGTGTCAATTTATTTGACTTTTTGTCTTTGACTGCTTCTTCTTCTTTTGCTTTATCAATTAAAGCTGCAATTTCATTCGTATTTATTATTTCTTTTTTTTCAAATTCTGAGGATTGTCTTATTTGCGGTTTTATCTCCTCTGGATTTTGTTTTTTTTTTACGATTTCCTTCTTTTCTTTCTTATCGTTTGGCAGAGGAATTCTATCAGGTTTCTCTTTAGCTTTCGCCGATGGTGGGGCCTGCTCAGATACTACTCTTTTTTCGTCTTTTTTTACCTCTTCTATAATTTTTCTTGCTTTTGGTGCAAATGGAATATTGGTTTTATCAGAAATTTGTATTAACTCTACAGATACTATTGGTGGTAAATCAATCGGCTCTCTAAGCATAAATGGTAAACTTAGAGCTGTTAAAATAATAATTAAACTGTGAAAAATCAGAGAATAGATAATGTTTTTTGTCATACAACACTAATTTTTATAAGGCTCAGAAATAAGAGCAACTTTTGAAAAACCTGCTCCAGATAATGTTCCCATTACCTCTAGGACTCTACCGTAATTTATAGTTTTGTCTCCTCTCACGTATATTCTTGTATCTGTCCTATTTTTAGAAATAGCTAAAAGTTTAGGTACTACTTTTTCATAGCTAACTTTATGCTCTTGTATGAATATTTCTCCTTTTGAATTGATGGACAATGTCAAAGGCTCTTGATCATCAGGTAGAGAGTCTGCAGCAGACTCGGGCAAATCAACTTGCACTCCGACGGTTAAAAGTGGAGCAGTTACCATAAAAATTATTAAAAGAACCAACATGACATCTACGAATGGAGTTACATTGATTTCACTCATCGGATCATTTTTTGAGCGATTAGTTTTAAATGCCATAATTTAAATTAAATTATTGAAATAAACCTTTTGCAAAAATTATCTATTCTAGACAAATACCTTTTTGCATCACTATTAAATTTATTATAAGCTATAACTGCTGGAATAGCTGCTAGTAAACCAAGCGCTGTAGCAAACAGTGCTTCTGCAATCCCAGGCGCAACAATTGCTAAACTTGTATTTCTAGAGATTGCAATAGATTGAAAAGAATTCATGATACCCCAAACTGTTCCAAATAATCCAATAAATGGCGCTGTGGCACCTACCGTTGCCAAAAAAGTAAAATTCTTTTCAATTAGTTTTATTTGTTTATCAGTAGAAATTTCTAGTATTCTCTCAACTCGTGCTAATTGAACAGCTGAAGATTTAGACTTAGTTTTTAACAATTCTGTCATCGCATCTTTAAAAATTAGGGTCATTGGATCTTGAGGTCTGGCTGGTAAATTACTATTAAAACTTTCCGCAGATTTTGCTTTCCAAAATTTATTTTCAAAGTCTTGAGATGAAATATTAATTTTTTTAAAAAGCTTATATTTGTCAAAAATTAGAGCCCAAGAATAAATTGAAGCAGCAATAAGAATTATGATTACTGATTTAACAACAAAATCGGCTCTTAAAAAAAGCTGCATTAAAGAAAAGTCTGTGCTTCCACCTAAACCTATTATTTGAGATGCAATTTCTTGATCCATAGTGCTTAATTACTTTTAGAATGTGTCATGAATTTGGCGCTTTTTAAGATAATAAAAGTTTATTTTGGGTTTTCTTCAAATCTTGTTTCACTAAAATATCTAGCAATAAGAATGGCATCAGACTTGTTAACGTCCTTTTTTTTGGATAATTGATCAGATAATAAAGGATACATTTCAATAGCTTTTGTTCTACTTGCATCTTTAGAGGAATTAATAAGATCGAAATGTTTTTTCCATTTTGAGGGTGTTACAAAAAAAATAGGTAATCCTAAAGCAGCACAAATACCCTTAATAGCACCAAAGGTTTGACCAAAATTAAACATGCTGGTAACACCTTGGCCTGGCATTGCATTAACTTTTTCTACTACTACTGAAGTTGAAGAAAAATCATCAATATTTTCTCTCATTATTTTTACTAGCTGTGCATTGTTTAATTGGTTTTTATTTTTTTTGCCCTCAGACATTATTGGCATTTCAAATAAATTGATTACTTTTCCTTTTTTTAAAAATGCCACTGCACCTCTTAATCCTGGGTCTATTCCAATAATTAACATATTTCAATTTTCTTAAATTTTACAATTAAAGAATACTTTCTGTATATCATCATCGTCATTTAAAGTCTCAAGTAACTCGACAATTTTTTCGATTTCAGATTTACTTATTTTAATGTAGCTGTGCGCACGCCACTCTATACCTGAGTACACAAAATCCTTTACTTGTTTTTCGATTTTACTTTTAACTTTATAAAAATCTTCTTTCTCAGTAATGATCTCATGAATCTTGTTGTCACTAACACAATCTTTGGCCCCTGCGCTAATTGCTAAATCTAGAATGTTAACATCATCAATGATATCTTTTTTTATTTTAATCACGCCACATGAAAAAAATAAGTGACTCGTAGAACCGTTTTCACCTAATCTTCCACCATTTTTTTGTAGAATAGTTCTTATATTAGATGCAGATCTGTTTTTATTATTGGTTAAAGTTTCTATAATTAAAGCAACATTAAATGGACCAAAACCCTCATATCTCAGATTTTGAAAATTATTATCGGTAGAAATATCAGATTTAGTTATAGCCCTATTAATATTATCTTTTGGCATATTAAACTCTCTTGCTGTTTGAATAGCTGATCGTAATCTTGGGTTGGAGTCAGGATCCTTAGCCCCTAACTTTGCAGCTACAGTTATTTCTCTTGAAAGTTTAGAAAAAAGTTTAGCTCTTTCTTTATCTTGCCTTCCTTTTTTGTGCTTAATACCAGCCCAATGTGAATGACCTGCCATAATTAAATTTTAAACACCCCGCCTTCAACTAATCTTGAAATTTTTTTTGTTAAACCTGTTTTATCGTCACCTTCCACAATAACACCAGATAGCGATCCTTCCCCCTCTGCTGGAAAGTGCTTTTGGGCATCTTTATTCTTTAAAAATCTCATTATTGAGTTTTCTTTATTCATACCGATAACTGAATTATAATCACCACACATACCGATATCAGTTTGATATCCTGTGCCATTGGGTAAAATTCTTGTGTCTGCAGTTGGAACATGTGTGTGGGTACCGACAAAACAAGTTATTTTTCCATCTAAGAAATGGCCCATGGCCATTTTTTCACTAGTAATCTCCCCATGAAAATCTACAATTAAAAAATCTGTATCTTTTTTTAATTCAATTTTTTTTAAAATTTCATTTACTTTTAAAAATACATCATCAGTTTTTTTCATAAACACATTGCCCATTAAATTTATTACGGAAATTTTCAAATTTTTGTTTTTAATATTAAAAGTACCTAGTCCTCTACCAGGTGATCCATTAACAAAATTTGCTGGCCTAAGAAGTCTTTTTTCTCTATCTATAAAACTTGTTATTTCTGATTTATCCCAAATATGATTGCCAGATGTTATTACATCGACACCATTACAAAAAAAATCATCAGAAATTTTTTTTGTTATACCTTTACCATCCTCAGCAGCATTTTCTCCATTGACTATAGTAAAATCTATTTTGTATTTTTTAATAATTTCTTTAAGTTTATTCTTTACAATCTTCTGGCCTGAAACTCCTACAACATCTCCTAGAATAAGTATATTCATTTTAAAAAAGACCTCTTTCAGTCAAAATATAATCAAGTTTAATATCCATTTTATTAGTTGGGATTTTTTTATATTTTTGAAAAGAAAAAGCAATACCAATAGTTAAAATTTTTTTATTTTTTTTAAGACACTTGTTTAAATATCTATCATAAAAACCTTTCCCATACCCAAGCCTATTTTTTTTTTTATCAAAAGCAAGTAAAGGCAGTAATATAACATTAGGAGAAAATTGATTTTTTTTAAAGTCTGGCTCTGGAATACCGTATTCATTGACACTTAATATATCATTTGGTTTCCAGGCATAAAATTCCATTTGATAATTTTTTTTAATAACAGGTAAAGAAGTTTGAATTCTTTTAAAATTAACGTTTTCATAAATTTGAAGTATGTTTATTTCAAAGTTACAGGGATAGTAAATTCCTAGCTTTAACTTCTTATTATTAATTTTTTTTTTTCTTAATAATTTAAATAGTGGATTGAAAAACTCATTATTAGTAAAAAAATATTGTTTTTTTCTTAATTCTAAAAACTTGCTTCTTAAATGATTTTTTGAGGGCATCTACTGAATTTTTGATGATGATTCAGTTTTTTTAATAATTTGCTCTAAAGACTCTGTTGTTCTATCAAGGAGACTCTCATAAATATCATTATTTTTTTTAATTGAATTTTTAAATTTATCTATCTCTAAATTTAATTCTTTTATTTCACTATCTTTACTATCCTTATATTTAATAGCCAAAGATTTAATTTCCAAAAATTTATTGGCTAAGTCATCAATCTTGTTTTTTTGTAATGTAACACGCTCTTTTAAATCAAAATATTCGTCAATTAATCCTATAGTAGTGATTAACAGTAGTTTGTTTTCACCTATATTTCCTAACTTATCCTTAAGTTGATTATATTTTCTATCTAAAAACTGAGTTAATTTTTTTAAAGACTCCTCTTGACCATCGTCACATGAAAGAAGGTAATCCCTTCCATTAAACTTAATATTTACATTTGCCATTTTTCAATCTCTTTCACTAAATTTTCAGTCTCTTGGCTTAATTCATCAATATCTTGGTTAAATTTATTCTCAACCTCAAATCTTTTATTAAGCTCAGTTTGTAATTTTGCTAATTTGTTTTTTAAATAACGATGTTCTCTAGCTAACTCCTCATTTCTCTTTTCAAGTTCTTTTTTTTCTAAATTAAGCTGATCTTTTTCCTCATGAATTTTTTCATTACCAGTAAAAGGTTGTGAATAACTTGAAGTTACTAGGGACAATTTTTCTAATAACTTCTGTAAATTTTTTTCTTTTTTTTCTAAACTATTCATCTAATTATTATATCATAATATTGATATACTTACTTTAAGTCTATATAGGTTATTTATAAAGTGAACATAAAACTAAATCATCTTTCAAACGCTATTAGATTCTTGTCTATTGATGCTGTTCAAAAAGCAAATTCTGGACATCCAGGAATGCCAATGGGTATGGCGGATGTTGCTACGGTTTTATTTAAATACCACCTGAGGTTTAATCCAAAAAATCCAGAGTGGATTAATAGAGACAGATTTATTTTATCAGCTGGACACGGATCTATGCTTTTATATTCTCTTCTTTACTTAACTGGATACGAGAGTGTCCAATTAGATGATATTAAATCGTTTAGACAATTAGATTCTATTTGTGCTGGGCATCCTGAATATAAAATAAATTCAGGAATAGAGACAACTACCGGGCCTTTGGGTCAAGGATTAGGTAATTCAGTTGGACTTGCAATTGGAGAGTCAATTTATAGAAAAAAATTTGGTCAAAATTTAATAAATCACAAAACGTATGTAATTGCTAGCGATGGTGATTTAATGGAAGGTATAAGTCACGAGGCCTTAAGTTTAGCTGGCCATCTAAAACTAAAAAATCTTATCGTTTTTTTTGATAATAATAAAATTTCAATTGATGGGCCAACAGATTTAAGTGTTTCTGATAATTATAAAAAAAGGTTTGAGTCTTATGGATGGAATTTTTTAGAGGTAAATGGTCACAACGAAAAACAAATAAATACAGCGATTACCAAGGCTAAAAAATCTAATAAACCTAGTTTAATTTCTTGTAAAACCATAATCGGATTTGGATCGCCAAATAGATCTGGAAAAGCATCATCTCATGGCGCTCCTCTAGGAGATGAAGAAATTAAATTGGTTAGAAAAAAATTAAAATGGAGTCATGAAGCATTTCATGTGCCTAAAGATGTGCTAAACGAATGGAGAAAAATTGGAGAAAAGGGTATTAAAGAGGAAAAAAATTGGCTAGAAATTTTAAATAAGTCAAAAAATGAAGTTAAAAAAGAATTTAATAAATTTAATAATAAGATTTATAAAA
>MDTD01183345.1_pt1 | contig 14305 bp, 15 predicted proteins | sample 811221 | NCBI WGS metagenome assembly MDTD01 (sample SAMN05326646, study PRJNA326480) | marine metagenome | isolation source: seawater | place: Pacific Ocean: South West | collected 2011
CATTTTATCCTTTTATAAGGGAATTTAGTTGTTTTGAGTATCCTTAAATTTGGTGAACATTGCCTCAAACTCTAAAAATACATTTCCAGTAGGACCATGCCTCTGTTTACCTATAATCAATTCAGCTAAATTTGAAACTTCATTCATTTTTGCTTGCCATTCAGCATGTTCAACTGTTGCAGGTTTTGGCTCTTTATTTTCCAAATAATAAGACTCTCTATAAACGAACATAACAACATCCGCATCTTGCTCTATAGAACCAGATTCTCTCAAGTCAGATAATTGTGGTTTTTTATTATCTCTTTGCTCAACTTGTCTTGAAAGTTGGGAAAGTGCTACAACTGGAATAGATAACTCTTTTGCAATTGCCTTAAGACCTTGAGTAATTTCTGAAACTTCCTGCACTCTTCCATCTTTATAATTTAAAGTTCCTCTCATTAATTGAATATAATCAACTATGATCATATCAAGCCCATGTATTCTCTTTATCCTCCTAGCTCTATTACTCATTGCCGCAATAGTTATTGCTGGAGTTTCGTCTATAAATAAAGGTAATTCAGAGATATTTTTTGATGTCTCTAAAAATTTATCAAATTGTTCATCCGAAATTCTACCTCGTCTAATATCATTAGATTTAATTCTTGATTGTTCAGCTAAAATTCTTGTAGACAATTGTTCAGAAGACATTTCCAAAGAAAAAAAAGCTACTGAAGATTTTCTTCCGCTATCTTGTAATTTTTTTGCAGCGTTAAACGCAATGTTTGTTGCTAAAGCAGTTTTACCCATTCCAGGTCTACCTGCAATTATCACAAGATCTGATTTATGTAATCCTCCTAGTCTATCATCTAAATCTCTTAATCCGGTTGGCACACCTACAATTCCTGCTTCATTTTTATAAGCCGCTGATGCCATATCAATTGTTTGTTTCATTGCTTCATCAAATTTAACAAGTGAAGAATTAAAGGAACCTTTTTCAGCTAAATCAAATAAAAGTTTTTCTGATTTTTCTATAATAGTTTGGCCGTTAATATTAAGGTCGTTGATTTTAGCAATATCAATTGTTTCTTCGGAAATTTTTATCAATTCTCTTCTAACAAACATATCATATATAATCTTTGAATATTCAGTCGCCTGTCTAGTTGATGTTGAAAATTTTGTAACTTTAACCAAATATTCAGGGACATTAAGATCATCTTTTTCATTTTCAAAATAATTTTTTAACGTAATTGGATTAGCAAGCATCCCTCTATAAATTAGTTTTTCGATTGATAAAAATATTTTTTGATGCATGGGATCATAAAAGTTGTTGCTAGAAATAATTGTATTTATCTCATCAAAAATTTCATTTGTAACAAGTATAGATCCTATGACCGCTTGTTCAGCTTCTATATTATTTGGTAATTCATTGAATTTTTCTTTAACAACATTAATAATGTTATTTTCCATTTTTAGACTCTACAACAAAAATAAATTCAGAAAATAAAAAAAAAAGCTGGGGAAAAAATTGTATAATTATTGAACACTATCTTCTGACTGGACATTAATAGTTATCTCAGCATCAACTTCAGAGTGTAAAAATATTTTAACTTTAAATTTTCCTAACGATTTTATTTCATAAATTGGTTGTATCATTGAGGGCTTAATGTTTATTTTATTTTTATCGTAAATCAATTTTGAAATTTCTGTAGGTTTAACTGATCCATAAAGCTCATTATTTTCAGTGCTTAATTTTTTTACAATAAGTTCTTTTTTATTAATTTTCTCAAAAATTTTTAATGCTGACTGTTTTTTTTCATTGTCTTTTTTGGAAAGATCATTTTTTATCTTTTGGACTTGTGCAATATTCTCTTTAGAGGCATATAACGCTTTTTTGTTAGCTATCAAAAAATTTCTACCAAAGCCTCTTTTTACCTCTATTACCTCACCTATGGTTCCAACTTTCTTAAGGTTTTCTAAAAGAATTACTTTCATTTTATATTAAAGCTAAATTTCTAGCCCTTTTTATTGATAAAGAGAGTTCTCTTTGTTTTTTTTGGCTAACATTCGTAATTCTTGACGGCAATATTTTACCATTTTCCGAAACATATCTTTTTAATAATTTTATATTTTTATAATCTATTGGAGGTGCACCTTTAACGGATAATGGGCAATTTTTTTTAAATTTGTATTTATTTGGTTGAAAAATACTTAGTTTTGCAAAATTACTTTGTGAACTTTTTCTACTAGCTTTTTGTCTTTTAGGCATATCTATTTCTTTTGACCCTCTTTTTTATCTACTTCATCCTTTTTGGAAAAGTAATTTGTCTTTAAATCAAATTTTTTTACTTTAACTGTCAGGCACCTTAGTAATTTTTTATCTAATAATTCATTTTTTTCTAATTCATTTATTATTTTTCCATTACCTTTCAATTTGAAGTGAATGTAGCTACCTTTTTTATTTTTTTTAATAATGTATGAAAGGTTAATAAGTCCCCAATTTTCTGTTTTAACAATCTCACCATCATTTTTTTCAACAATTTTTGAATATTTTTCTGTTAATTGCTCAATTTCACTTGGTGAAGTATCTTGTCTTGCTATAATTGTATGCTCGTATAAATTCATTTTAATTATTTAATAAAAAGTGAGGATATACTATTATAAATCTTCAATTACAATAGTAAAAAGGGCAATTAAATAGGTTTTTTTGTATGTTTTCAATAATTTTTCCAGGCCAAGGTTCTCAAGCCATTGGGATGGGAAAAGAGTTTTACGACAAGTTTCAATTAGTTAAAGATTTATTTAAAAAAGCTGACGAAGTTTTAGGAATACCTTTATCTAAAATTATTTTAGAGGGACCAAAAAATGAATTAGATCTTACAACAAACACACAACCAGCGATATTTCTTGTAAGTTACTCAATATTCGCTGTTACTACAAAGGAATTTAATATTAATTTAGATAAAGCAAAATATTTTGCTGGGCATTCACTTGGGGAATATTCAGCTTTATCAACTGCGGGTTATTTGAATTTTTCTGATACATTAAAACTTTTGCGTACAAGAGGTAGTGCAATGCAAGATGCAGTAGGAGAGGGTGAGGGCGGAATGCTTGCAGTGCTAGGATCTAAATTAAAAATTATAGAGGAAATTTTGGAGGATAATAAAGATAGTTTTAGCGTCCAGATAGCTAATGATAATTCAGAGGGTCAAATAGTGTTAAGTGGTAAAAATAAAGATTTGATAGAATTTATGGATATTTTAAAAGAACGAAAAATAAAAAATATCAAACTTCCTGTGAGTGCGCCCTTTCATTGTAAATTAATGAGTAAAGCTACTCAGATAATGAAAGAACAAATTGAAAAAACCAAATTTGAGGACTCAAATAAGCGATTAATTTCTAATGTGACTGCTGGAGAGATATCCAACAAGGAAGAATTGAAAAAATTATTAATTGATCAAATTGAGAACAGAGTGAGATGGAGAGAAAGTATAATTAATATGATTAATATTGGTGTAAATCATTTTATAGAGATAGGACCTGGAAAAGTACTCTCAGGACTTGTTAAAAGAATAAATAAAGACGTAAAAATAGATACAATTAATAGTGAGAGTGATATAAATAATTTGAATTTATGAAAGATCTAAATAGTAAAAAAATCATTGTTACAGGCGCTACTGGTGGAATTGGAAGATCAATTGTTAAAAGTTTAAGCGAAAATGGTGCACATGTGCTTGCCACAGGTACAAAAAATGAAAAACTTGATAAATTAAAAGCGGAATTTAAAAATATTGAGATACTTAAATTTGATATTTCTGATACTGCTAAAATTGAAGAATTTATTGAAAATGCCTCCAATAAACTTGGCGGAAATTTTAACTGTTTGGTTAATAATGCTGGCATTACGCAAGATAACTTAGCAATAAGGATGAATTTAGATGAGTGGAAAAAAGTTATAGATATTAATCTTACCTCTACATTTTTGTTAAGTAAATTTGGAATAAAAAAAATGTTGAAGAATAAATCTGGGAAGATTATAAATATAACTTCTGTTGTTGGTCACACTGGTAATCAAGGTCAAGCCAACTATACTGCTTCAAAAGCAGGCATTGTTGCAATGTCAAAAAGTCTTGCAATTGAATATGCCAAAAAGAATATTAACATTAATTGTATTTCTCCAGGATTTATCAAAACTAATATGACTGAAAAAATTGATCCAAAATTTAAAGAAATTTTAGTTTCCAGAATACCCTCTGCTAGATTAGGAGAGCCACAGGATATTGCAAATGCTGTTCTTTTTTTGGCCTCCTCTCAATCAGATTATATTAATGGTGAAACTCTACATGTTAATGGGGGCCTGTATATGGCTTGACAAAATAGGTAATTAAACTATTAAGAATTTAAACTAATTAAATAAGGATAATTATGTCAGAGGATGTTTCAAGTAAAGTAAAAAAAATAGTAGCTGATCATCTTGGAATTGATGAAGCTAAAGTCACAGAGGACTCAAGTTTTATAGATGATTTGGGCGCTGATAGCTTAGATACAGTTGAATTAGTAATGGCTTTCGAAGAAGAATTTGGATCAGAAATTTCTGATACAGAGGCTGAAAAAATATTAACAGTCGGTGATGCAGTTAAATTTATAGAAAGTAAAAGTAATTAAAAAAATCTAATGCCTAAAAAAAAAGGTGGGATTATGGTTATTTTATCTTCCCCATCTGGAGCAGGCAAAACAACTTTAGTTAAATTACTTTCTGAAAAAAATAACTTTTTTATTTCCACTTCCCATACTACAAGAAAACCTCGATCAAATGAAATTGATGGTAAAGATTATTTTTTTGTTAGTGATGAAGAATTTAAAAGATTAATTAAAAATGAAGAATTCTTAGAATACGCGAAGGTTTTTGAAAATTTTTATGGAACTTCAAGAACTCCAGTAATTCAAAATTTAGAACAGAAAAAAAACGTAATTTTTGATATTGATTGGCAAGGGGCAGATCAAATAAAAAGTAAAAGATTAAATTATAAATTAATTACTTTTTTTATATTACCTCCAAGTAAAAAAGTTTTGTTTGAAAGGCTTTCTAATAGGGACATGAAAGATAAGTTGATAGCTGAAGAAAGGATGAGACAGTTTGATAGAGATGTTCTTCATTGGATAAATTATGATTATGTAGTAGTTAACGATAATCTAAATGAATGTTTTTTTAAAATACAAAAATTAATAAATGCAGAAATCTATGACGGATCAAAAGATTATGATAAAGATTTTGTAAAAAAACATATTGAAAACTTAATCTCTTAAGTTTTCAAATTCTTTAGCAATTGAATAATAATCCTCAATATTTAAATTTTGTGGTCGTAAATTTAGATCTATTTGTAGTTTTTCTGCAACTATATTTGGATTACTGAATAATAGGCTAAAGGGTCTTTTTATTTTTTTTCTTTTTTGGCTAAAGAAAAGTCTTGTTACTTTTTCGATTGTTTTTGGACTATCTAATTTAAAAAATTTTTCTTTCGGTGTAAAAATTAATAGAGTGCTATCAACCTTGGGTTTAGGTTTAAAAGAGTTTGGCTTAATATCAATTATCTTCTTTATATTTAGTCTCCAGTTACACATTATTGAAAGTCTCCCGTAAGTTGAGGTATTGAATTCACTAATAATTCTATCTGCAACTTCTTTTTGAAACATAAGAATCAATTTTTCAAACCATACCTCACTACCAAGATTTAAAATCCATTTTATTAAAATTTCGGTTGAAATATTGTACGGTAAATTTCCAAATACTATTAACTTTTCTTTAGATAATAAATTTTCATTCACTTTTAAAACATCTTTATTTATAAATGTTATATTTTCTCTAAGTTGATCTTTTAGTAGATCTAATAACTTAGTATCTTTTTCGATTAATAGAATTTTTTTTGGTTTTTTTCTTATAATTTCTTTTGTCAGATTTCCTGTACCAGGTCCAATCTCTAAAATATTTTTATTCTCAATTTTTGTACAACCTGTAATTATCTTTATAATATTTTTATCAAACAAAAAATTTTGTCCAAGACTTTTTTTTGCAATAATTTTCACTTATCTATATCTAAAAATTTGATAGCCTCTATAAGACTTTGCGGATTTGATTTATTTTTACCGATCATTTGATTGTTTGGACCATGATCTGGGGATATTCTTATAAATGGAAGTCCTAAGGTGATATTAATGGCATCAAATCCTTTTAAAGCTTTCAAAGGAGCTAAAACTTGGTCATGATACATGCCAATTATCACATCAAATTTTTTATAGTTTTGTTCTAAAAATACTGTATCAGCAGGAAAAGGTCCAATCACCTTAATTTTCTTTTTTTTTAAAATCTTGATTGCTGGTTCAATAATATTTATTTCTTCACTTTTACCTAAAAAATTTTCACAATGAGGATTTAGACCAGTTATTGCAATACGAGGCTTCTTAGAAAAATTTTTTTTGAAAAAATTTGATATCAAAATTGATTTAATAACTATATCTTTTCTTTGAATCTGTTTTGAAACTTCTCTAATAGGCAAATGAGTTGTGATAGGAGATACTGAAAGAGATTTATTATAAATAAGCATTGCATGATTTTTTTTTACACCAAGTCTTGATGATAAATATTCAGTAATACCCTGGTATTTTCCCTTTAGAAAAAATTCCTTTGAAATCGGCCCATTTATGAGGCCACTTATCTTGTTATTATTAATAATACCAAGGGCTTTATCGAAACATCTTTTTATGTATTTTTTTGATTTTAATGAAATCTCTTCAAACGGTCGATTAAAATTGTAATCCACATTTACAATATTAATTTGATTTTTTTTGAGATTTTTTAGTTTATTTGATTTTAATTTTAGTGAATTAAGTGTCAATTCAAAATTTAATTTTTTAAACTGGGATTTAATTAAATTAGTTGATCCAATTAAAATTATTGGTTTTTTATTTTTATATTTATTTAAAGATTTTGCGAATAATTCTGTGAAAACACTATTTGGTTCTCCACAGATAATTAATATTGGTTTATAATTCATTGATTTGAGAATTTAATTTTATTTTGTTGTAGTAAATTAATGAAAAATTTTCGTATTGTTTTTGTTTTTCAATTTCAACCATTTTATCAAAAATTTCATTTTCATCCAACATTAAATTAACTAATTTTTTTTCATTAATTTTAATAATCATGAAATTATTTCCTAGATTTAAAACTTTAGTATATTCACCCGAATTAATTTTCTTTAATTCAGCTTTTACCAACTGAGATAACTGATTTTCATTTACTTTACCTATATTACCACCAAAATTTGCTGTATCAGAAATACTAAATTTATTTGCAGCAGTTTCAAAACTGATGCTTTTAATAGTTTTTTCAATCTGTTCTTTTTTTAAAGCTAATTCCTCTGTATTTTTAGCTGAAAAAACTATTTCTGATAAATCATATTCGATAAGATCTTTATAATTTATTTTTTCATTTGTAATTTTTTTTCTAATATTTTTCTTATCAATCGATATTTGATTCTTGAATTTTTCAGCTATAAGCTGATTCCACATAATTTCAATTTTTAATTTTTTTTTTACATCTTCTAACGAAAAATCAAATGTTTTTAGATATTTTTGAAAATCTGAAATATTTTGAAAATTTAATCTTTGGTAAATATTTTCAATTACACCTATTATAAGATCATCTCTATTAAAATTTTCAATTTTAATATATTTTTCAATCTCATCTTTTTTTATATTTTCTCTTATTAAAGATTCTTTAGCAATTTTTAAAACCTCAGGTTTTGAAATTTTATCTAAATCTTTATTTAGAGATTTAAGATAATTATATTCATTAATAATATCTTTATTTGTAATAATTGAATCATTAATTTTAAGGACGATCTTAATTTCCTGTGATGCATTTAGATCCCTAGGAATTATTAAAAAAATCAACAAAAAAGAAAATATGATTCCACAAAGTTTGCTAAAAATATTGCTCATTAGTCAATTTTAGGTAAATTTAAAGTATTATCAAAAGGCATAATAGTTACGGAGAAAGATATACTTTCTTCTGGCTCTAAAGCACCATCTCTATAATAATCTTTGTTGTATTTTACAGCAGCAACCAAACAATCCATCTTGTATTGATATATCAAGTCATAATATTCTGTTAAATTTGTTGTTTTATTTTTTCTAGTTCTAAATAACAAATTTTTATTATCACTAATTTTTAAAGATGTTTCATTTGAAACAAAATGCGTAGTTCCGATCTCATCATGTTCCTCGACGAATTCAAAAGTACTTATAAAATTATTTACTGTAAATTTCGAATCAATTTTGTGATAAAGAAAATCATTAACATTATTATCAGTTAAAAAATCATATTGTAGATCAATAATTTTATTTAATTTAATTTTTGTTTGACCAATCAAATTAGATGTTTTTTGTCCTAAAAAACTATTTTTTGGTAAATCAAAATTTTCATTATCTCTAAATGAGGCGGCTAAATTTATACTCAATAACTCATCAGAAAAGTTGGGGTTGTCAAATAATTTAAATTCATTTCCGAATGTTAATGATTCTCCCCCCTCGACTACACCTGTAGAGTTAATTCTATCAATTGAATAAATGTTAGAATAATCTATCAATCTACTTTCGTTACTTATATTTTTATTTTCTTGAGGATTAAATTTTCCAACAATAATTGGGGTTATCGTGCTTGAATATTTTTGACCCTCTTTTTTAAATGGCAACTTTGAGTTAAATTGAAAAATACCTCTAAAGCTATTCTCAGTTTTATTTTTTAATGTTTTTGAATTTTTAGATTGAGCATTGAAATTTTTAATTAAAAATTCAAAATTATTAATAAATCCTAATGTATTAATTGAGTCAAATGACTTATATTTTAAATCATTAATAACAACTTTTTCTTTGATATTTGTTTCAAATAATTTGTTATATCCAGAGCTCACTATTTCTATAGTACCATTTAACCCAGTTTCTAAAACTTTTGATAAATTAAAATTTGGAAATATAAACTCGTATTTGTCACTATTATTTTCTTTTGTTAAATCTTCGTAAACTTCAGCATTAATAAAAAATTCTAAATCATCCTTAGACCCTTCAAATTCAATTTTGGATTGCAAAGTACTGCTCGAATTAATTATTGGAGAACTAATATTGAAAGTTTTTAAATATTTGTCATTAGAAACATTCTGAAATTGAAGATCAATTTTTGAGTAATCAAATAAATCAAAATTAGTTTGTATCGTAGATTTCGAAAAAAAATGTGTTTGTGATGCATTGTTACTAGATACTAAAAAATTATCATTTTTAATACTGGCATCTAACACATGGTTAGAATTTCTAGTAACTTTACGATACTCGCCCTGATAAATATTTTCTTGGTTGTCATAAAATCTTGGTGAGAAAGTAAAATCTGAACTTTCTGTTAGAGCAAAAAAGTAGGGTGTATTCAAATAACTACTTGCATTTTTTGTTAAGAGGCTTGGCGCTAAAAAACCCGATTGTCTTTTGACAGTAGGGTCAGGGTGAAAAAACTTTGGAAAATATATAACTGGTATATCATAAAATCTAAAGGAGGCATTTTTATAATGTATTGTCTGGTTTTTCTTATCATGACTCACCTCTTCTGCTTTTAAGCTCCAAGGAGGGCAACCATCTCTTTTTTTACAATTTGTATAAATACTTTTTTTTAATTTCATATTATCTTTATCTAAAACAATCGATCTTCCTTTAGCTCTTGGAAGGTATTCTTCTTTAGATGATTTGTTGTCCTCATTAATACTTACATCTTTACCTAAGATTCTTTTTTGTTGAAGATCATAAAAAAGTTTTTTTATTTTGTATTGATTAAGATCTTTATCAATTACTTTTGCATTATTTGCCCTTAAAATATTTTCATTAAAAGATAGGGTGAAATTTTTAATTTCAATTTTATTTGAGTCTGAATCTTCTATAAAAGATTTTTCATTTGAAGAAATTTTTTTTGTAACTAAATCATAAGTTATATTTGATGTATTAAAAAAATAGTTATTATCTATTTCAATTTTAGTATTATTAAAAGTTTCAAGAATATTTTTATCTAAATCATAAATAATCTTATTACTTTTTAGAATAATTCCGTTTTCAGGGTTTTCAAGAATTACATTTTCTGAGATAGAATAAATTTTTTCGTTTTTAATTTCTAGTTTATCTGCATAAATCTTATTACCATAAATATCAGATATAATAATATCGTTATTTGCAATTATTAAATTTTTATCAATAGTTTCGATATTTGCAGCCTCGAATTTTATCTCATTTGAAAATACAGGAGTGTAGAAATTGAATATAAAATTTGCTAAAATAAAAAAAATTATCAGTCTATTTTTCATTTATTCTAATCAGATTTGTTATTATGATTAATGATAAAATTATCTGCGGACCCCAAATAGATGTTAGATATGGAACATCTTTTGTTTCAATTATAACGTTAAAAAAATAATTAATGTAATAAATGATTACTGATAAAGCTATTCCTAAAGTAATGCTTACCACTTTAGACTTGTTATGTTTAATATTGAGCATCAAAATTGATCCAATACAGACCATTATCGCGAGATATAAGGGATAAGAATATAATCTATGTTTATAACCGTTTAGCGTTTCTGTATTATAACCTAACATTTCGTAATCTTTTTTTAATTCTCCAAGTTTAAATAAATCTAATGAAGATAAATTGTCAAAAATTGACAGCATTCTTTCCTCATCGAAATTCGAAAAAAATTCCATTCTTTCATAAGATTTTGAATTGTTATCAGAATTAACTATGGGGTTCTCTAGAATCCATGTATTAGTTTTGATATTAACTTTTTTTGAGATGATGACCTTGGTTAATCTAAAATTTTGATCAAATTGAGAAATTGTGACATCAAATAATTTATCATTCTCAAGCCTTTCTGCATTTATATAGTTTATTGTTTGATCCACCTCATCCCTTATCCATAAACCATTACTTGTTACTACAGCAAGATATTTATCATCTTTTGTGTATTGATTTTTTAACTCAAAATAAAAAAATTTAAGGTTTGAAGAAATGTTATAAAAAAAAATTAGTACAAGTAATCCAATTATAAAAGTTAATAACGATAAGATTTGGATAATCTTTAAGTTGGTTATTCCATTAATTTTTAATATATTAATCTCTTCTTTATCAATAATTTCGATAAAGAAAAAAAGAGTCCCTATAAGAAAAATAAATGGAAAAATTTCAAATAAAATTGAAGGCACATTTAAAAGAGTTAAGTATATAGGTAATAGTATAAATTGATCATTGTCTTTGAAAAAACTTATTTCTTCAAATAAATTCATTATTATAATTACAGAAGTAAAAACTACGGTAACTTTTGATAAAGAGAAAATAAATTTTTTAAAGATATATTTTTTATAGTTATAAAACATAGCAGTTAATTAAATTCATTAATCTTTTTATTCAAAAAAATATATTGGATTGAAAAAAATATAAGGGGTAAAAATATAGAAAGTTTAAAATAAGAAAAATTTCTAGCAGTTATTGACTCCGAAAATTCTGCAAAAACAATTATAGATATACCTAATAAGAATATCCATATTCTTGAAGTTTTATAATTAGAATTTTCTTTTGGATATAATAGTAAAATACACAGGCTTAAAGTCAAAACTGGTAAAAAAAAATGGTTTGATTAATCTTGAGAATAATTCTTTTTGCATTTCTTTAATTGCTGGATCATTACAAGTTGTTACCTCATAATAGTTGGTTTTTCCTAATAAGAAATAATTTATATAACAGTTCAAAATATTTAAAGTATTTATTTCTTGAATTTTAAAATCAGTAATAGTTTTTGTTAGATATTTGCTTAGGTCAAAATTCGTGGTTTCAAAATTAAACTCTGTTACACGTCCATCATTTACATTAATAATCTTACCATCAAATAATCTAAAAATTCTTTCATCTGAGTTATTAATAAGCTTACCGCTTTTAGCAAAGACAAATTTTACTTTTTCTTTATCTGTATCTTTTATAAAAATATTCTCATAACTTTCTCTCTCTACCTTTTTTTCAATATATATTGTTAATTTATCAACAGTATCAATAAATTTTTTTTCACTTATTAAAGATGGAAAAAAATCAATGTTGGACTCTTGCAAATAAACTCTAGATTTGTTTTGAGCCCACGGAACTATCAAAGAGCTTAAAAAAACTAAAAAGAAAAGAGCTGCAAGGGAATAAATGATAAGATTCTTAATAAATTTTATTTTGTGTACCCCATTCATCCAAAATATTTTTAACTCATTATTTTGTTCGAACTTATTAATTGTATAAAATATAGACACAAAGAATATGAGAGGAAATAGTCTTGATATAATTTTAGGAAAATTTAGAATAGAATATTTAAAGTAAACGCCTAATCCATGACCATCTTCGGTCACATAATCCAAAAAATTAACTGCTTGAATAACCCATACAATCAGACCTAAAGTAGTGATAGCCGATAAGAAAAAATATGTATTATCTATAAAAAATTTTTTAAATATTAATTTTTTGTTGAATTCGATCATTTATAATTTATAAGACTTTCTTTAATACAACCTAAAGTACATATTTATAAAAAATGTCAATAAAAATAAGATTTAAACTACCAATCTTTAAAAATAGTTAAATTTATGTCGGTACAGATCAATTATAAAAGTGGAAGCCAAGAGAAATCTTCAAAAAATCTCATTTTGTTCGTAGATGAGAAATTTAGTATTGGTAAAATAAGAAGATATATTTCTAGTTATGAATATTCTTACATAAATGACTTGTTAAAAAATAGCGACCTAAACAAAAAACTCCTTATTTTCGAAGTTAATTCAAAAAGAAAGATTATACTGGTCTCTATAAAAAGCAAAATAAAACTTTCTAATATAGAAAGTTTAGGAGCGGAACTATACAACAGTATTAATCATGGCAAGAAAAACAATTATATTTTAAATACAGATAGTTTATTTAATAAAAAAGAAAACTTTGTAGGTTATTTGCTTCATGGGCTAAAACTTAAATCTTATGAATTCAAAAAATACAAAACTAAAAAAGAATCAAGACACATAACTCTTAATGTAATAGGGAAATATAAACCTTCTAAATATGTACAAGCAAGATTTGATGCACTAGAAAGAGGAACCTATTTTACAAGAGATTTAGTTTCTGAACCTGGGAACATATTACACCCTGATGAATATGCCAAAAGATTAACTTCCTTAAGAAAAGATGGTCTCAAAGTAAATATATATGATGAAAAAAAATTAAAAAAATTAGGAATGAATGCTCTTCTTGGTGTAGGGCAGGGAAGTATTAGAGGATCTTACTTAGTCACCATTGAGTGGAATGGAGCAAAAAAAAGTACTAAACCATTAGCTTTTGTTGGAAAGGGTGTGTGTTTCGATACTGGAGGTTACTCTCTTAAGCCTGCAAAATTTATGGAGGATATGACCTATGATATGGCAGGTTCAGCTACAGTAGTCGGGTTAATGAAAAATTTAGCACTTAGAAAATCAAAAATAAATGCTGTAGGAGTTGTGGGACTTGTAGAAAATATGGTGAGTGGTAACGCACAAAGACCTGGTGATATTGTTAAATCTTATAGTGGTAAAACAATAGAAATTTTAAATACAGATGCAGAAGGCAGGCTAGTTTTAGCAGATGCTCTTACTTTCACAGAAAAAAAGTACAAACCTAGATTTATAATTGATTTAGCGACCTTAACAGGTGCCATTATAGTTTCTCTTGGTTCAGAGTATGCAGGTCTTTTTTCTAACAATGATAGATTATCTAATGAGCTAATTGAAGCTGGTGAGAAGGTAAACGAAAAACTTTGGAGAATGCCTTTACATAAAAATTATGATAAGTTGATTAATTCGAAAAATGCTGATATGCAAAATATCAATTATGTTGGTGGAGCAGGCTCTACAACAGCAGCACAATTTTTGCAAAGATTTATTTTGAACAAAACTCCTTGGGCGCATCTAGACATTGCTGGAATGGCATTTTCAAAATATGGTGGCGCTTTAAATTCAGGTGGGGCAACAGGCTATGGTGTAAGATTATTAAACCAATTAGTAGAGGACAATTATGAATAATATTGAGCAAACTTTATCGATTATAAAGCCTGATGCTGTCGAAAGAAATTTGGATAATGAAATTAAGCAAATGTTCAAAAAAAATGGTTTTTCTATTCTTAAAGAAAAAAAAATTCAGATTGAAAAATCTGAGGCAGAAAAATTTTATAAAATTCATGAGACAAAGCCA
>MDTD01109361.1_pt1 | contig 14303 bp, 12 predicted proteins | sample 811221 | NCBI WGS metagenome assembly MDTD01 (sample SAMN05326646, study PRJNA326480) | marine metagenome | isolation source: seawater | place: Pacific Ocean: South West | collected 2011
CCCGGATACACAGGGCACAACACCTCTTTATGCGTATCAGGATCGAAATGGCGAGTGGTTGGAAACCACTGATAAAGGGACTTTTGACGAAAATGACATCCCTAACTGGAGCCCGATCTTCTTGGACCGTGGCGAACTCACTTTCGACACCAGTGGTACCTTGGTGTCTCCAGTTGGTGAGGCGGTGCTGAAATCGGCAACAATTATTGGTAACGATATCAACGTCGATTACGTGGGCAGTACGCAGTTCAACAGTCCATTTGCTGTTCTTAATCAATCACAGAACGGCGCGCCGGAAGGTGATTTGGTGGGTGTGAACATTGGTGAGGATGGACTGGTCGTAGCCAGTTACTCCAACGGCTCCCAGAAGTCCCTCGGCAAGATCATCTTGGCTAACTTTGCAACGCCCAAGGGTTTGCGACAGGTAGGTAACTCTGGCTTTACCGCGACCTCACAGTCAGGTGAGGCCAAGTTAGGTGAGCCGGGTGCTGCTGGGTTCGGAACAATCCGCGCCGGCGCGACAGAGCGATCCAACGTCGACCTGACCGCGGAGCTGGTGGCATTGATTACCGCCCAGCGAAACTTCCAGGCAAATGCGAAGGCGATCGAAACTAGTTCGACCTTGACGCAAACCATCATCAACATGCGTGGTTAAGAGTAGGGATTAAGTCGCAATGGACCGCTTAATATTCACCGCAATGGCGTCACTGAAGCAGCTCAATAATATGAAGTTGAAGCACGCCAACGCTCTAGCTAATGCCTCAACGGTAGGTTTCAAGCAGACGTTCGAGTTTGCTACCGAAACCTCTCAAGTCGCAGGCCCTGGTTATGGAACGCGGTTTGTGCCGATGAACCGCTCCAACGACGAGCTGGTGATTGATCAAGGCCCCCTGATCGCTACGGGCCGGAAGCTCGACATTTATTTAACCGGTTCCACTTTGCTGGGTGTGCAGGCACCCAATGGACAGGTGGCGTTCACGCGCAGGGGTGATCTGACTGTTGACCAAGCCGGTCTGCTGTCGACTGCGAATGGGCACGTCGTGTTGGGCGAGGGCGGCGCACCTATCACCGCCCCCGTAGGTGTTGAGCTATCCATCACGGACGATGGCACGGTAACGGCAACAGACCCTGTGCAGCCCGATGCACCACCCACGATCGTGGGCAACCTATTGTTACGTGATGCAACGGGCGTTCGCATGGTTCGCAGGGTGGACGGTCTCTACGAGACCATTACTGCTCGCGGCAAGGGCGGCGACTTTGAGGGTGGGCCTAACCCTCCGACCGTAAATCCGGGCTCGCTGGAGGGATCGTCGATCAATGTGGCAGAGCAACTGGTGAGCTTTATGGACATGTCTCGGTCGTTCGAGATCAAGATCAAAATGATCAGTGAAATGAAGGAATTGGATGACTCCGGTACCAGCATGATGAAGTACGCGTAGTCGGATAGGAGAATAGAAGATGGACGCCTCAGTTTGGGTAGCTAAGACAGGTCTCACAGCGCAGCAGCGCCGCATGACCGTGATTGCCAACAACCTAGCAAACGTTAACACCGTTGCATTCAAGCGGGATCGCGCGGTCTTTGAGGATCTGCTTTATCAGAACATCCGACAGCCCGGTGCCTCCGCTGATGCACAAACTATTGCTCCCACAGGGCTAATGATGGGCACGGGCTCGCGCATCATCGCCACTGAGAAGCTGCACGAGCAGGGCAATATGATGTCAACTGAGAACGCGCTGGACGTGGCAATCCTCGGCAGAGGTATGTTCCAGATTTTGCAGGCTGACGGCACGTTTGCTTACACCCGGGACGGCTCATTCAAGTTGAACGATCAGGGCCAGATTGTTACGGCGAACGGCCAACAGTTAGTCCCTGCAGTAAATATCCCTAACAACGCTGCAGCGGTCACGATCGGTCGTGACGGCACTGTCAGCGTCGAGTTGGCCGGTGGCGGCGGTAGTAGTCAGATCGGTACGATCCAGGTTTCGCGTTTCATTAACGAAGCTGGATTGCAGCCTATTGGCCGCAACCTTTACCGCGAGACAACGGCGAGTGGGCCTGTTGAGGTAGGCACGCCAGGTCTGGCCGGTTTTGGTGAGCTCGCTCAGGGCTCTCTAGAGGCCTCGAATGTGAATGTGGTGGCCGAAATGGTCAGCATGATAGAAACGCAGCGCGCTTACGAGGTGAACTCCAAGGCGATCTCTGCTGCAGACGGCATGCTGCGCTTCCTGAACCAGAACCTCTAAAGAGTTGATTCAATGATGCGTTTAACAGTCATCTTGTTTTTCACTCTGTGCCTCGGTGCGTGTGCGTCCAAGCCGCCGCTTGAGGAGAACAGTGATTTCGCGCCCATTCGCCCGCTAGAGCCGGCGGCTGATGCGCTGCCCACGGGATCGATTCTGGGTAACAGCATGCACATGTCGCTTTTTCAAGGTCAGCGTCAATGGAGAGTGGGTGACATCATCACTGTCGTACTCAATGAATCGACCCAGGCGTCCCGGAACTCTTCACTGATTACCGAACGTAAATCGAGTAATGACGCACTAAGCAGTGCCTGGACGAATTCGCTGTTGTCGCCGAATGGGTTTTGGGGCGATGTGCGGGGTAACATCAATTTGAATACTGCAGAGATTGGCACCGAAGGTGTTGGCACTGCGGCGCAGGCTAACGCGCTCTCGGGTGTCGTCACCGCCATGGTGGCGGAGGTGCTCCCGAACGGAAATCTGATTGTCGAAGGCCGAAAGCAGCTCTCTTTGACTGAGGGCGCTGAGTTTATTCAGATACGAGGCGTGGTGCGTGCGCGAGACGTACAGCCCGACAACACCGTGTCGTCTATGCGCATGGCGCAGGCCCAGATCTCATACCGCGGTACCGGAAATCTGGCTGAATCCACCCAACCGGGCTGGATCACGCAGTTACTGTTTAAGTACTGGCCGCTGTAATTGGAGCGCCTTGTCATGAAAAGAAAAATCAATCTCCTCACTTGGGCCGCTGCCCTTTTGCTCTCACTGATGGTGAATGCGGCCTTGGCTGACCGCGTTAAAGATTTGACGAATGTCGGTGGCGTTCGCGGCAACCAATTGGTTGGATATGGCCTCGTTGTCGGTTTGGCGGGTACAGGAGATGGTAAGGACCCGACCTTTACCGGACAAAGTCTAAAGGCGATTCTCGAGAGTTTGGGAGTCACGACGAATCCGTACGATGACTACGACCTAGCTCAGTCCCGTGGCCGTCCCATCCAAGTAGACAATGTTGCCGCGGTCATGGTGACGGCAACACTGCCGCCCTTTGCCAAGCCGGGCCAGGTAGTGGATGTCAATGTGGCGGCCCTCGGAACAGCTACCAGTCTGCGTGGCGGTAACCTGGTCATGACGGAGCTAAGGGGAATCGACGGTCAGACCTATGCGGTTGCACAGGGTCCCTTGACTGTCACTGGAGTGATGGAAGAGCAGAACGGCACGAGTGTGCAAATTGGTATCCCGACCTCAGGCCGCGTACCAGACGGTGCGACGGTGGAGCGACAAGTCGATAACTCCTTCGACAAAAGCGACCATCTGATTTTTAACGTTAACGCCAACGATTTTTCTACAACCGCCGCGATCACGGAGAAGATCAACGAGGTCTTTGGCGAGGGTACGGCCTTTGCACTGGATGGTGTATCACTCGCGGTGCGGGCACCTGTTGGCCTCTCAGAGCGAGTGAGCTTTGTAGGTATGATTGAGAACCTCGAGGTTGAGCCCGGAATACCAGCCGCAAAGGTTGTCATCAATTCGAGGACGGGCACCGTAGTCATTAATCAGCAGGTCAAGATTTCAGCCGCTGCCGTTTCACATGGCACGGTCAGTGTCAGTGTGTCTACTCTGAATGAGGTGTCGCAGCCTGGACCTTTCACCCAGGGCCCCGGTGTAGAAACCCGAGACGTGGCCAACTCAACAGTCGAGGTCAACGAATCGAGCCAAACGGGCATGATCGACGACACGGTTGACCTCCGAGATATTGTAGACGCCATTCAGCAAAGTGGCGCATCTACAACATCGCTTATCGCTGTGCTCGAGGCGCTCAAAAGCGCAGGAAGCCTGAAAGCAGAGCTAGTGGTGATCTGATGGATGCCGTCGTCTCAAGCTACAACGACTTTCAGGGGCTTGCCAAGCTACGAGCGAAGGCCGAGAAGGACCAAATGTCCGCCGCTCGCGAAGTTGGGCAGCAATTCGAGGCGTTCTTCATTCAGATGATGCTGAAGTCTATGCGCGACGCGGGTGAAGGGCTCAAGAGTGGCCTGTGGGAATCTAGTGCAGGCGACAGCTACGAAGAAATGTTCGACGCCGAACTCTCGACTTCTTTGGCGAAGTCCCAGGGCATCGGTATGACCGATTGGCTGGTGAGGCAGCTTGAAAATCCAGGTGGCTTGGCCGCAGCACGGAAGGGCATGGGGGTGAGTGCATATCAATCACTCGCCTCTGTGCGCTGAATCGAGGCCTCGATAGATGGTTGATATCCTCGCGATTGGTAGCGGGGCGGTAAATGCCTATCGGCAAGCGCTCTCGACGACCAGTAACAATATTGCAAATGTGAATACCCCGGGTTATTCACGCCGTGCTCTCTCGATCGGAGAGAGCTTCCCGGTGCAAGAGGGTATTTTCAGCTTCGGTACGGGCGCGCAAACCGAAGCGGTTGCCCGCGCCTACGACCAGTTTCTCGAGCGCTCGTTGCGAGACGCCAAAAGTGATTTGGCGGTTCATGAGCCAGTAATTGAATACGCCAACCGCGTTATTGACATCATGGCGACGGAGAGTGCGAGCCTGGCGAACGCAATGGAAGATTTCTTCAATGCGGCAGAGCAGCTAAGTACTGACCCTAGGTCTAACGCGCTGCGCGGCGATTTTTTGAACTCGGGCGAATTGATCGCCGTGCGCTTTAACGACCTGTCGTTACAGGTTGATAAGATTGCTGAGGAAGCCGAAATCAGTTTTCGCCAGTCCGTTGATGAACTGAATGCACTTTCAGTCCAGTTGCTCCGGATCAATAAAGAGCTCAATCGCGCTGCTGACGTGGATAAGCAACCGCCAACCCTGCTTGATCAACGTGATGCGGTACTCCGCGACATGGCCAAATTGGCGAAGCTGGGTGTGACTGAGCTACAGAATGGTCAAGTCATTGTGAATTTTGGCGGCTCTGGCCGCGGATTTGAGCTTGTTACGCCTACTGAGTCTCGGGATGTCGGGGTGTACTCCAGTCAGGAGGCAGCCGGTTCAGATTTGCGTCTGGTCTTGGACCCCTATGGTGTCAAACGGCCTTTGCCCGCCTCGCCGAGCGGCGCAATTGGTGGCGCTGTGGCGTTAAATACCGAGATTCTGAGGCCTGTGCGAGTCGGGCTTGATCATCTTGCACGGACTTTCGCAGCTGAGGCCAATCAAATACATCGTAGAGGTCTCGACGCAAAGGGAGAGTTTGGAGGAGATCTGTTCCAAACAACTGCATCGTTCACGAGTACAACAGATACGGCTGCAGGAGCGATTACTGCCAGTGCCAGGGTGATCAACATTGGTTCTGCACCGACTGAAGCGCTGGAGCTCATTTATCGTCAGAGTACAGATACCTGGAGCGTTTTGGATCTTCAGACGCGAGAGCGCCTCGGAGAAATTAAACCGGGTGAAAATCAGCAACTGCAGGGAATGAGCTTCTCTATCACCGGTGCGCCTGAAAACGGAGACGTGGTGGTTTTTTCTCCCACTGACCGCCCGGCAAGAACTTTCAAGGCCATGGTCACAGACGTAGACAGGGTGGCCGTCTCGGCAGCGATGCGCTCTTCCCCCGGGTCAAGCAACACCTCCGATGTGGAGGCTTCGCTGCGGTTAATTGATCAAAAGGATCAACCGCGAGGTTTTGACTTCGGCCACAAGGTGACTAGCGGTAGCGAAGCAAGTTTTCGCAAGGCCGCAACGATCGCCACCGATGGAATTCGTCCCGCGGTGCAGGTGGAGCGCGGGACTGTTGGTGCCAAAGTACAGTTTGATATTGAAGCCGGTGGTGATCAGCACATACAGGTGCTTACACGCGAGGGAGTGCACGTTGCAGGAACGGCGGCACTCACTAATGCGCAGGCGAATAATCTGATGTCACTGGACAGCGGATTTGGAGCCGGAGGTTACAGCAATACCTACCTCAATCAGGTTGGGAGCGCGTCCTATTTAGATACGGCAATTGAGTTTGGGACTCGTTCAGCAGAGCAGCAGGTAACGCAGCGTTCAGTGGACCCAGACACGGGTATTTTGACCGAGACGACTATCACCGAACCAGCAATCTTTAGTTCCAAGCCGGTATCTGCGACATCAAACAGCTCAGGTAGTGCGCAAACCTTGGTTGCAGCCAACGCTATTAACTTCAATCACACATACTATGATCCTGCGGATTCCAACGCAGACAGTGATGGCTATGTGCAGGGGTCGATTGCACTCGGCGAATTGTCACTGGCGAATGGCGAGACGGTCTCAGCCGCTTCGATGGCTGAATATTTCAACAGTGAATTTCAGCAGCTGTCGAATGTGAACGTGAGCGCGACCGCGCAAAATACGCTTTTAGCGGGTGAAATCGACTCCTCAAAAACCCTGACGATCAATGGCATAACCATTGCACACTCTGCAACCGCAAAGCTTAACGATCTGATCAAGGCCATTAATGATCAATCGGGACAGACGCTTGTGCGCGCAGAGTGGCGAGGTTCAGAGAGTTTGGCCTTGACCAACACTGCCGGTAGCGAGGGCGCCAATATTACGATAGGCGTGACAGGGTCGGACAAAATCAGTGCCATCGGCCTCGCGCCTGGTGTATACGCAGGCACGTATTCTATTGCGGCGACTGGGGAAGAAAAGCTCTCCAGCGTTTTCACCTCTAAAACACAAGCGTTAAATGCTGGCTCTGGTTTCACATTGGCAATCACAAGAGGCAGTAATCCTGCGCAGAACGTGACTATCGCTGCGGGCAGTGACACGCCCGAGGGTGTTATTGCCGCGATCAATGCTTCTTCAGCGACGACTGATGTGAAGGCCACGTTAGTAGAGGACGGCGCCAGCTTTCGCATCGCTTTGCACAACGCTAATGGGGTCGTAACAGATTTCACCGTCAGCACAAATGTCTCGGGGTACACGCAGGTCGACTCCCAAGGCAACACCGTTGTCGACACAGACCTCGGATTTCAAGATCTCAATAACGCTCGCCTCGGCTTGAATAGGCCTACGGAAATTTCGCTGACTCTTGGCAGTACGGGTGTTCCCGCAGATTTGGGGCGATTGGGTTTTGCCACCGAGGTGATAATCGATGGCCCCGCTGCAGATGATTACGCCATTTTTCTGACAGGAACGGGGTCTGTAGACGCCTTATTGGGTGCGGACAAGGCGACAGCTGAGACCTCAGTTAGCTACCCCGCTGATACTTTTGAGGTCACATTTACCTCCGCAAGTGTTTACACCATCAAGGATATTGCCACCGATACGATAGTTGCGACGAGAAACTATACCGCTGGCGAAGACATCACCTATCAAGGGGTGCGCTTGATGTTCGACGATATCCCCGCGAGCGGCGACACATACACAGTCGAGCCCAACTTGGACGGTGTTGGTAACAATGAAAATATGTTGGCTCTGATTGACCTGGGGAAAGAACCACTCATTTCTGGCCAAACTTTCTCTGCAGCCTACCGCGATTTAGTGGCAGGCACAGGATCCCGTGCAAATTTGGCCGAACTGAGTCGTGACGCGATGACGGTGATACACGACCAAGCAGAAGCCTCGAAGCAATCTGCAGTGGGGGTAAATCTGGACGAGGAAGCCGCTGATCTCATCCGCTTTCAGCAAGCCTATCAAGCGGCTGCTCAGGTGATACAGATGTCCCAGCGCATGTTTGATACTTTGATTCAAGTGAGTTGATTGAGCCATGAGAGTTTCGACTGGTCAGTTTTATAAAGTGAATGCGGAGCAGATGAGCGCCGGCCAGAGCAAGGTCGCGGAACTCCAGGCAAAACTGGGGAGCGGCAAGCAGATGGTTAGGCCGAGTGAAGATCCCGGCAAGGCAAATCTCATCTCTGGCTTGGAGGACGCAAAGAAACGCCAAGAGACGTATTCGAAGAATGTAGACGCTGTCGAGACGCGACTGACCGCGGAAAGCGCCGTGCTTGATTCTATGACCACGATCATGCAGCGCATCACACAGCTCACAGTACAGAGTAGCAGTGATACTTTGGGCGCCTCTGATCGGGACGTGATCGCCACAGAGATTGAGGCCTTAAGAAATGAGTTACTTAATCTGACGAACACACAGGACCTGACGGGCGCCTATATTTTTTCTGGAAATAAGACCAGTTCTCCGGCGTTTGTTGAGGACTCCAATGGAACAGTGTCATACAACGGAGACTATGGCCGCATGGAGGTCAACGTCTCTGACGTAAGAAGTATTGCGATCAATACGCTGGGTCCGGATCTGTTTTCGGCCGCGGACTTCAAGGCTCTTGATGACTTGGTTGTTGATTTACGCAACGCCGATGGCGCCGGTGTGAGAAGCAAGCTGGCAGACGTTAATAGCATTAATGACCGTCTCATCAATTCTTACGGATCAATGGCTGGGCGACTGGCCGCTATCGAATCCCAACGGTCGGTCATCGATGAGACGACTTTACGTATTGACGAACTCCTCATCCGTGAGGATGACCTGGACTACGCAAAGGCGGTCACAGAGCTGTCAAAAGAGTCGGTGGCACTGCAGGCTTTGCAAGCCAGCTTTATGAAAGTCGCGCAGTTGTCTCTATTCAACTTCCTTCGTTAATTGAAGAATTCGGAGGCGAGTGAACGATGTCGACTGAAAATGTAGCCTCAACCGTCCTACTTGGGATGGGTAAAGGTTCGGGTATCGACATCGTAAAACTTGCGCGCGATCTAACTGATGTCGAAAAGGCGCCGCGCGAGTCCAAGTTGAACGCTAGCATTGAAGAGAGCGAGTCAAAGATCTCTGGTTTGGCAGTGCTTAAGTACAACGTGCAGCTGCTGATTGATTCATTCAATGAGTTGAATGATGCTGCGGAGCTCGCCACGCCCACAGCGACGACTACAGACGCGGCTAAGGTGTCGGTTATCGCGACCGACGGCTCTGCGGCCAGTGGTATTTACGATATCGGCGTCACTACCCTGGCGACAGCCCAGCGCAATAAGTCCAATCAATATTCGTCCACAACAGAGTCCCTCAATGGTGGCAGCGGTTTCACACTGACGGTGACGCCCGGCTCGGGCAGTGCAACCAATATTGCTATTGCTGCGGGAAATGACACTCCTGCGGGTGTCGTCAGTGCTATCAATGCTGCGGGTGCCGGCGTAACGGCCGTCCTTCTCGCGGAAGATTCCAGTGGATCGAACTATCGCATCATGCTGGAGGGTGCGACGGGTGCCAGTAATAGTTTTGACATCAGCTCAACGCTTGCTGATAGCGATCTCGGTTTTCACGCCACCAGCAATGGCAACAGTGAAAACAATAGTGGCACTCAATCATTGCAGAATCCCGGGGACGCGTCGCTGACTTATAACGGGGTGTCAATTACTCGTTCGAGTAATGTGCTGACAGATGTCATACCCGGCGTGACTATTTCTCTAAACGCAACGCACACTGGCGGTGCATCGGAAAGCATCAATGTAGTCAGTGATCGAGCGACACTAAAGACTAAGTTGCAGGATATGGTTGCACTGTACAACGATGTGAAATTTGCTCTTGATGAGCTCTCTGACCCTGAGTCAGATGAGGATGAGGTGGGCGGTTCACTGGCGAGTGACCTGGCCACGATCCGGACGGTGCGTGACACCATTTACAAAGCGGTAACACAGGACTCCTCCACGCCCAGCGGCAATGTTACGGCCATGCGCGACATTGGTGTCTCCGTGGATCGCGAGGGCGCACTAACTTTTAACGAAACCACGTATGACACGATTGCCGCATCGAATTTTGACGATGTTTCAACCATGCTTTCGGCGGGCACCAATAATCAGTCGCGCTACGACGGTCAGTCTCAAGGTTTGGCGACAGATGCTGTGATCAAGCTAGAGACGCTAACTGATTCAATCAGCGGCATCTTCGTGACGCGCACGACCTCCGCGCAAACCGCAATCAAGCGCTATGAAGCTGATCTACAGACCCTGGAGACGCGCATGGAGGCCGTATATGAGCGTTATTTGCAGCAATTCACGGTGATGGAAAGCCTAGTTAATACGCTCAACAGCACGCGCGAGTCGATGGCGACTACGTGGGAGAACATGGCCAACTTTGGTAAGAAGTAACCGCGCAGAAACTGCTGGATAACTCAACCGGGATGGTTTGTAGACGAGCTAGAGATAAACAGTGAAGCAAGAAGAGAACCTGTTTCGGATATTTGTGGGCTATGACGAGCGACAAGCTGTGTCATATACCACTTTGCAGCACTCGATATTAGAGACCGCCTCGCGGCCTGTGAGCGTTACCCCGCTGATCCTGGAAACGCTGCCAATCACTCGGAGAGGTCTTACTCCTTTTACCTTCTCAAGGTTTCTTGTGCCATGGCTATGTCACTATGGAGGCCATGCATTGTTTATGGATGCCGACATGTTTTTGGTATCCGATATCTGTGAGATGACGAAATACTTCGATGACGATCATGCGGTAAGCGTGGTGAGATCTATCGCTCAGTTCGAACAGTCGTCCGTCATGCTGTTTAACAATTCCCACCCAAAAAATCAGGTACTCACGCCCGAATTTATCCAGCATACCGAAGACAATCTGCACGGTTTGTGCTGGTTGAATGACGCCGAGATTGGTGAGATGGATGGCAAGTGGAACCAGCTGGTGGGGTATCAGGCTTGTCAGGGGGTAGACGGGAACCTGCACTTCACGATGGGCGTGCCTGCATTCCCTGAAACATCCACATCCGAATTTGGTCAGATCTGGACTGACTGCGCGCGGCGCGCGATCGGTGTGACCCAGAGCTGGGGAGAGATAATGGGCCCCTCGGTGCACTCGGTACAGATCAATGGGCACTATTTCCCCAAGTATGTTGCCGATGAACAGCACTCTGAGGTACGAACAGAGCACGCATCATTGGTGTCTTCGATTCTCGGGAATGCGTAGTTATGGTTTCCGGAAACTGGCAACAAGACAAGTTCAGAATCGAATAATCTGCACTTTTTGCTGACTGCCGTAAGTAAAGCCGCGAAAAAGCGTTTTGAGAGCGTGACGACGAGAGGCCTAAGTCGCTGCGCTTGACGACGGAGCAGGCAGAGCCGTCGCTTTTGAGGGTCGACGAGCCCCTTGACGTGAATTTTTTTCGATCTTGAAGCGTTGATCTAAGCACTGCTTTTTTAATATCAGCGCGTCTATATAAGCTCCCTTAACTGAACCCACGGCATGCCTTGCTCGATTTCGCTTGAGTGCCACTGGCAGTAAGCTAAGTCCCACAGCCACTGCTCCCGCCGTGGAAGCGTTATGCCGGATACCGCAGCCACATTGTTTGGGGCGATTTCATAGGCAAAGCTACCCGTATCCATTGCGATGGTGGGGCAGCCGGATATGAGGCTGTCTATTGCTAAACCGCTCGAGTAAGTCACAGTGCAAAAGGAGGCACGGAGGGTGGGGACAAGGTTTTCAAAGCTACCGGTTTGAAACGTCACGCCGGTTACGCTACCTGCCTCGCGAAGATCAGGGTCCCATTGTCTCTCCAGTTGAGGTAGCCTCGCGACGATTGGTCTGTCTGTAACCTCTCGGACCGCCTGGCAGGTATCGAGACACCATCGCTCTATCTTGACCCCGCGGAGACTGGCATCGCCCGGTAATTGCAAAGCGATTAGTATGGGTCCACTGCGTTCATAAACTGGGTCTGCCATTTCCACATCGAGGCTTTTTGAGACAAGTCGCCACCTGTTTGGCTCGTGCAAGCTTCCGTCGTGAAAGATCCCCTCATCTGCAAGAAAGCCGTTTAGACCGATCCTAAACCAATCGTCCTGCATAACCTGCTGCACTTTTTGCCGACCGATTAAAGGTGTTTCAACCACAATAAAATTAGGTGCATGAGCGATGTCGTCGCGCTTCAGATTGTGATGGGGTATGTCGCCAGTCTTCCAGCTACCAAAAATTACCGCCACGTCACAGGGACGATAGCTGTATGAATCAGACAGAAATGCCTCATTCCCTGCAGCGGACACTCCCTTGTAAAAATCTAGCAACACCCTCTCGAATCGGGGATGGTTGGCGGATTTCAAAAAGATGCCCACTTTCATTATTTATAACACCCAATTGGCTTCAGGCAGCCATTACTCCCAACGAGCTAACAGTACTCATTTCTGGACTATCACTGACGCCCAAGACCGCTGAACGCTGGGTATTGAAAATCTGCTGGAAAACGTTTTCTGAAACTTGGCGACCTTTTCATGGCCCAAGCTTGGATTAGCAAACACGTTATTTGCTGCCTCGGACCCGAGTTCAAAAAAATAGTCCCTAAATTCTTGGTAGCTGGGCAGAGCTGTTGCCACGACAGGGAGGCCAAGAGCGAGACTAGTAACCAGCCTGTTGGAGCTGGCAAATTGTTTTCTTGATTCGAAGCTTGAGGGAATGACAACAACGTCGACCGCTGCCGCGGCCTCTGATAGAGCTGACGGGCTCCAATGCCGGAAATGGATTTGCAAAGGTAATGAAGCCTCCAAATAACCGTTGCTTATAAAGCTGCGGACTTCTTCTGAGGAAACGATGTGCAGGTCTCTAGGGGCGGTTTCTGGCCAGTCCGCGCACAGGCGAGCTAGAAACTCGAAATTAGTGCCATGTCCAAACCACAATACCGCTAATGGTTGAGTGCTCTTCTCACGATGTCCAGGCCTAACAAATTCGTACTCAATGGCATCTTCCACTATGCATATCGCGTCGGCAGTGATGTCGCTCGCATCATAAAGTGCTTTAGCGAGCGCCGAGTGAGAGACAGTACAGAGATCTGCGAGCTCCAATGCGCGGCGGTAGAACGGTTTGATTGGGGAATCAAAACCCAAATGGTGATCAGTGTAATCGAGAATGATGCGCACCTTACGGCGAGCTAGGTCAGTTAATTGCGCTAGCCAAAGTGGGGCCCTTTTATCGAAGTCAAATATCGGAATTTTCCCCACCAACACAGCTGAGCTCTGGTTCGGCGCGTGATCTCCAACGGATACAGTCCAGCCCATCGATTCCGCAGATCGGCCGGCGGGGAACAACCGTAACCTGGACGAGGCCAGCTCATCCTCGAAAAGCTCGCTCAGTTGCTTGTCGGGGCCACCACTCATAATGTGAAGGTGCGGATGTGGTTCGGGAGTCATCATATAAGGTGAAGGAGATGGACAGAGTCGTGGACAGCATAATACACGTGCGTTCACCGCGAAGTGGTTATAGGATCATGACGCAGGCTTGTTAAGGTAGTCAGAGGCTATTAGGTATGCAGCCAAGTGATGCTCTTGTCGTAACCTCCTTCCACCCAGACCATTACGAACTTTACGGTCGGCGCTTTCTGGAGACATATATCGAGTTTATGTCGACGCCATTAGTCGTTTATGTTGAGTCCATTGAAGGCATCCCAAGTTGTGAGCATGACCTGATTACCTTTAGGGATCTGACAAAAGTTAACGGCATGATGCAGGTGTTGGCCATGACAAACTTTCCCGCCGCCAGAGGGAAGCTTTGGGATGGCGACACTCTGGATTTTAGGTTTAACGTGAATGCTTTCTGCAGAAAGTCCTTTGCGCAAATCGATGCTGCCTTCTCTCATCAGGCGGCAGGCGGCAAGGCTTTGTACTGGCTAGACGCAGATATTGAATTTAGAGGAGCCATGCCACTACCGTCTGTTGAGGATACTTTTATGCTGTACCTAGGACGCGAGAACTACCACAGCTGCGCATCCTTTATTGGCTGGAATCTTACTCAGTCTTGCTGGAAAGAGTATTTTGACAAATGTTGGGCAATCTATATGACTGGTACAGTATTTGCGCTTCGAGAGTGGCACGATAGTTTTGTTAACGACTTTCTCCGTGATGTTCTGTCGGTGCCAGCGGTAAATCTGTCTGAAAGTCTAAAAGCTGAGGGCGCCTGTAACGTTTTTGATCTTGTTTTTTCCGAGGCAACTCATAAAAAGGGGGCGCTGAAGAAACGTGAAATTTCGGGTGAAAGCGGAAAACCAGATGAGTAATAGAGCCTCAAACGAACGCCAGAGCGTCGAAATCGGGAGAGATTAGTGCAATTCTTTTCTCGGGATGTTCAGTCAGAGGGAGAAATCGATAATGAATTTCTC
>MDTD01077325.1_pt1 | contig 14302 bp, 13 predicted proteins | sample 811221 | NCBI WGS metagenome assembly MDTD01 (sample SAMN05326646, study PRJNA326480) | marine metagenome | isolation source: seawater | place: Pacific Ocean: South West | collected 2011
GTTTCCACGCCATCCAGTCCTACCGGATTGCGCATTGGCTCTGGAATAATGGTCGCCAAGTGCTGGCCCTGACCATGCAAAGCCGTATTTCAGAAGTGTTGAGTGTGGATTTTCATCCCGCCGCCCGCATTGGCAAGGGCTTTATGCTCGACCATGCAACCGGGGTGGTGGTCGGTGAAACGGCTATCATCAAGGATAATGTGTCCATGCTGCATTCGGTCACCCTTGGCGGAACAGGTAAGGAAAGAGGCGATCGCCATCCGAAAATCGAAGAGAATGTCCTCATCGGTGCGGGGGCAAAGCTGCTGGGCAATATCAAAATTGGCGAAGGCGCCAAAATCGGTGCCGGCAGCGTGGTGCTGAGTGACATTCCTGCCCATTGCACGGCAGTCGGCGTACCCGCCAAAGTCGTCTGCAAGACCTCCAGTACCTGTCCTTCCAGGGATATGGATCATCGGGTCCATATGAGCCGCTCTTCCTCTCAACTTTAATTACCGGACAACACAAGGTTTAGAACGCGAGATGCAGGCAACCATAACGAATGGCCACAGAACGGTAAAAGGCGGCCTGTTTATCACGTTTGAAGGTGTTGATTGTTCCGGTAAGTCGACTCAGTCGAAGCTGCTTGCCAATGCCCTGATGAAAGATGGGTACAGTATACTGGAAACCCGCGAGCCGGGTGGCACTATACTTGGTGAGCAGCTTCGTACACTGTTGAAGCATGGTATCGAAGAAGTCGTTTCCGATGATGCCGAACTGCTGCTCTTCTGCGCCAGTCGCGTCCAATTAATGCGTCAGGTCATTCTGCCGTTTCTGGATCAGGGCGGTATCGTGATCTGTGACCGGTTTGCTGATTCGACGACCGCCTATCAGGGGTATGGCCGTGGCCTGAACCTGGAATTGATCCGGCAACTTCATGAGATTGCCACTACCGGTCGTTGGCCAGACCTTACCTTCATGCTGGATCTGAGCGTAGAAGAAATGGAACAGCGCGGCCAGATGCGCTTGGAAACGCTGGATCAGCAGGACCGCTTTGAGGACGAATCCCGACGATTCCGGCAGGCCGTGCGGAAGGGCTATCTGGTGCTGGCCCGTCTGGAACCCGATCGTATCAAATTGGTAGATGCAACCGGTGAACGTCAGACCATCCACCAGACTATCATGGGGGAGGTGGATCATGCCATTGCGCGAGCTTGAAGCGCACAATCCCACCCTGATCCGCCACCTTCTGCAAGCCAAACTGGCTGGCCGTGTCTCTCATTCCTATATCATGACCGGGGATGATCTGGAGGTACTGGATCAGTTCCTGCTGGCCTGGAGCCAGGTCTGTGCCTGCAAGCAGACCCAGCAGGATGGCGATGCCTGTGGCAAATGCCAGACGTGCCGTCAACTGACCAATGAGACCTATCCGTATCTTTACCGGCTTTCTCCGCAGTCCAAAAGTCGCAGCATCGTCGTCGATGAAGTGCGGAAACTGGAACGCAATATTTATCTGACCAGTGGCGGGAATCTGAAGGTTGGCATCATCTATGAGGCTGACTGCATGATGGAACAGGCTCAGAACGCTTTTCTGAAAACTCTGGAAGAGCCTGCATCCAATACGCTATTGATCCTGGTTACAGTGCGACCTGCAGGATTGCTGGCGACTATTCGTTCACGTTGTCAAACGATTGCACTGTTGAGCAACAGGATGCGTTACAAGCTGCCGGAAGCTGAAACTCTGTATGCAGCTCTGGCTCGACTTGGACCAGCCCGAGGCTCTCAGGTTGCCATTGGGGTCAGCGAAGAGATATCATCTATTCTTAAACAGGTGCGCGAGGAAGCTGTTGCCAATGCGGCTCCCAGAGTCGAAGCTTTGAAGCAGAACGCCGATCAGCTCGAGGCGGCGCAGCGAAAACAGATTGCCAGCCAGTGCGATGCCGCAGTGGAATCGGAGTATCGCGCCCTGCGGGAAGCCCTGCTGAGTGCCATTCATACCTGGTTCTCACAGGAGTTGCTCAGAGCCAGTGGAATCAGCACAGATAAGCTGCCTAATCCGGAGATGATGGCCTCTTTGAGTGGGGATTTTGCTGGTAATGGCGGGGAATTTCCGCCGACAGTGACTCCTGACCAGGCAATCCGGGCCATTGACTTGACTGACGAGCTGTTGAACAGTTTAAGATTCAATGTGGACGAGCAATTGGCGATCCAGGATTATTGCCAGAAAATCTGTGCCAGATAGACCATAATCCAACAGTGTGACAGCAGTCACCAAAACGGTGTCAGAATGTCTCGTTCACGCAGAAAAGCCGCGTTGCCAACAAGGTTATCCACAAGTTATTAACAGGTGGCCGCGGATTGTTGAATGAGCCCTGCATGAGTCATAAGTCCTTGGTAATAAAGGATTTATGGATTGTAACGGGGGGTGATTAAGAATATTTCTAAAATCTGGCTTGATAATCACCTGAGTTTTGAACAGCCAAAATTTGTTTGGGATTTTCCAAATCTCTCGTTTGACTTCAGTTTTCAAAATGCTCTGTCTCGCGGTATCGGCGGCGCTCTCTACGATCTGCTCGGATATGTGGAAAAGCCGGTCTCGGGCTCGTCACCTCAAAACCAAATCTTCATCGTATCATAATAGACGTCTGTGGGGATCATATATGACAGGGAAAGCTTTTACCAAAGCCATATTTGGGACATCTGAATGTGGTAATGGCGGCAAAATATCGCCATTGCCTATGAAATGATTGACACCTGGTTTGTCTACAGCCAGATGGCGATGTTCAGCCCGTGCAACCTGAATGGATGGTGTCACGATAAATCGTGTGCTTCATGATAAAATCTACCACAGGGGTTGGATCATCCAGGCCATGTGGATGGTGAAGGCAACCCGGTTTTGCGATAAGCGTAATCTCCCCCCCGAGTTTCGGATAGCGAGAAGCCACGATTCCAGTATTTTCTTCCCATGGTACCACTTCGTCTGCATCGCCATAGACGTGCAGAAGCGGAATCCGGTGTGCTGCCAGTGTGGCCAGATTGTCGATCGGGTTGCCGGGGTAAACTTCAGCATCTTGTTCAGATGCGAAACCAAAAACTTCCAGAACCTTTGGCCAGTTTTCCGGGCAACCAGGGCCAGTGCCTTTCCCTCCTGGCCAGCTTCGCATATCGCAGACCGGTGCGTCCGCATAGATACAGGCAACTTTATCCGGGTTGGCTATTGCCCACTGGTAACAATAAAGGCCACCCCTGCTGAGCCCGATCAAAGCAGGTTTTTTGGCAAAAAGATACTCACCTGTCAGAAATGCGTACAGGTCATTCCATTTGTTGACTGTGTCCGGGCATCCAAACCTGTGCTGATAATCCATATAGACGATATGATAGCCCTTTTCCAGAAGAGCCAGCTCTGTCCTGGGAAAGGCGTTTAGAAATTCACCTTTCCACGCCCATGGCGTACCATTCAGGGGAGTCTGCGGACAAACTATTGTGACCGGGCGTCCACTGATTTCAAATTCGTGCTTCTCATACGGCTCAATCCAGGTGCTTCTGAGTCCCGGCAGATTCATATCTCATTCCCCAATCGTTCACCAGTCTGTCATGCAAAACAATAAATGGGCATAATTGATTCCGTGAATGGACGATGTCAAGAGTCTCTTGCTTTTCAGAAATCGTCACAAAGTGACATTCAGACGCATTCCATGCCGGTTTCTGGTTGACATCTTCACTTTGACGGCTATTTAATGCAGGATAGTATTGGGATGATGAAAAACGAACTGATGTTGTTTTTTGGGGTCTTTGCGTTTTGCCAGATGATCAGCAGGTACCACTGGATGTGGGTTGGAAAGTCGTAACGCCTGAACGACACATATTTACTTACCGGCCTGCTGGATTCATCCTGCGCGGGTGTGCCTGGTTTCTGGACCTGGTCGTTAAATCGATCGTCATCATAGCCCTGTCGATTGTATTGTCTGCGACCGTGTTTCTCGACGGTGGGGAAATGATGGTTGGCATCCTGCTCATTGTCTATTTTGTGATCACCTGGTTTTATGGCGCTGTACTGGAAACCTTCTGGCGGGGGCAAACCATCGGCAAGAAGGCGTTTGGGCTAAGGGTTGTCAGTCAGCAGGGCGGTCCTGCAAGCGGCCCGGCCTGTGTGATTCGCAATTTTCTCCGGGCTGCAGATATGTTCCCTCTCTTCTACCTGACCGGCTTTGTCTGTTCCTTTTTCAGTAGTGGTTTCCGGCGGTTGGGTGATCTGGCTGCCGGCACCCTGGTGGTATATGTGGAAAAGCCACCTGCTGCTTTGCGGCGCCCGCAGTTGTCAAAACCCATTCTGGAACTTGCCAGTGACCTGCCCACTGGCCTATCGCTTATCCTGTCATTGGATATGAAGCGTGCTCTCACTGCTTATGTGGATCGGCGTCAGCGATTGCACAGTCATCGTCGCATGTCGATTGCAAAACGATTGAAAGGACCGTTGGAGGACATTTGCCACATCAACCCGGTACCCGATTACGAAGCCGACCATCTGCTCTGTGCCGTTCATTTATGTGCCTGCTTTCCGCAATTGGATGTGCAGGAAGCCTGGATACAGGCAAAGGAAGCGTTGTTTCTGACTGGCGGGAAGTACTTACTCCTCAAGAAGAAGCCCGGATCTGGCAGGATTGTGCACGCGATGACCTGACGAAGAAAGCCGGGCTGCAGATGTATAAAAAACCGGATCATTGGCGTGAAGCCGAAACTATGGCGGATCAGAGCAGGTTGACCCCAAAAATGGTCCTGCGGCAATCGGAATTGACTCGCGATATCGGTGCAGATCTCGCACTTGCTGAGGCCTACCATATGCCGGACAATGTTCAGGAATACCTTTCCAGGCTGGTGGCAGATATGCATCACCGGTATTATCGCAGTTCATCACGATGGCTGAAGTCCTTTATCAGGCTGGTTTTTGTAAGGACGCCCGAGATCCTTTATGGTGATCCCTTCCTGAAGCTTTCATTTGTCATGTTTTTCGGTTTATTTGCCCTCTCCATTGTTTCGGGGATCATCAATCCGGATCTGCCCGTGAGTGTTCTTGGAGAGCAGGCAATTTCGGACATGGAAATGATGTACAGTGAATCCCTTGAACGGGCAGATGCTGGTCAATCCATGGCCATGACCGGATTTTATATTTCCCACAATATCGGTATAGCTCTCAACTGCTTCGCCACCGGTATTTTTGCCGGGATCGGCAGCATGATCACTATTCTTTTTAATGCATTTGCTCTGGGAATGGTCTTTGCCCATCTTTCGACTGCCAGTCCGCCTATTGATGCACACTTTCTGGAATTCGTAATTGCACATGGTCCCTTTGAACTTATGGGCATCGTGATGTCCGGTGCCGCGGGCATGTGTATGGGATGGGGGCTTATTTCCACCGATGGCTTGACCCGGATGGCGTCTTTACGACGATCTGCCTTAAGGTGCATTCCAATCGTCGGTACTGCTTCCGTATTTATAGGTATAGCAGCTTTCATTGAGGCCATCATCAGTCCGTCCGCTTTGCCCATCTGGATAAAAATTTCAGTTGCGGTGCTGTCTACCTTGCTGATAGTGTTTTATCTGACCGGGATCGGTTACATTCAGAAGCGAAAGGGCAGTCGCCAATGAAAGCTATGACCGTCATGCGGGAACGATCCCTGCCGGAAATCTTCGACCTGGCCATTATCCTGATGCGGAAACAACTGATACCGATTTGTCTCTTCAGCGGTATCGGCATTCTACCACTGATTCTTGTTTTTGCAGCACTGCTGAATTCACCGCCTATGGAGGGTGACGATATTATCGTTTTCTGGTGGTTGCTGCTCCTCAGTCTTCCGGTGCTCTACTCATTCAGTCAATTTGGTACCAGCTGGTATCTGGGTCAGAAACAGTTCTTTATGAAGCCGACTTTCCGCTCCTTTCTGTCGGCGTTGCGAAAATCCTGGTTTTCGTATTTTGTGGTCGCTTTTCTGCTCAAACCGATCACTTACATCACGGGTCTTTTGCCGTTATTCTTCCCCAGCTATTATCCTGAGGTCATTGTGCTGGAGCAGCAGAGCCTGAGTAAATGCTGGTCTCGCCTGATGGTACTTAGCAAGCATGACCGTACCCCGGTTATTGTCTATAATCTGCTTGGCACCATCTTTGTGATTACAGTTGTCGCTGCCGGGAATCTGGCTTTCAACAAGATTGGTTCGATTGTGCGACACCAGCGCTTGTTTGAGGAATCGTTCTTTGCAGGAGGATTTGGCTTTTCACTCTCAACCATCGGACTGATCTGGTTCTGTTTCGCCTTCCTGAATGTGGTAAGATTCTGCAATTATCTCGATGCAAGAACCAGAATTGAAGGGTGGCACCTCGACCATACCTTCGACAACCTGGCAGAAGAGATGGGGTATGCTCGTGAATCCTGACCGTCTTATCTGCTTCCTGGTTATAGTCATCTGCTGCTGTCTGCCCTCTGTAACGCTGTTCGCGGCCGATAAGGTTCATCCGTCTATAGAGGTGTTGAAGGACGATGCCCCGCCCTGGTTTGATAAGGATAAGGGCACCTGGAAACGGATGGAGATTCCCAAATCGGAGCTTAAAGAAGCTGAAGAAGGAAGCAATGGGGAGTCGGATAAAGCCAATTCTGAACACAAACGTTCACGAGATTCTGAAGGTGCAACTGGCTCCTCCCGCTCCGGGTCTGCTGGTCCTGCAATTGGATCGGCAGCAGAAGCTGCCGGTTCGGGGTTGGCCGGGATGATACTGTTCTGTCTGCTGGGTATACTGGTGGCTCTGTTGGCTTATGGAATTTTCCTGCTCTTCAGTCGGGAGAAAGGTGACGATGCTGATTTTGATGGTGACATCGATACCAGTAAAGCGAAAGTGAAGGTGAATCTCAAGCATCTGCCCATGGGATTGGGGCAGGAGACATCAGACCCGGCTAGTGCCTTGAAAACGGCGTTGGCGAAGGGGGATTATAATCAGGTTGTGATCTGGTCGTATGCGACAGCGGTTCTGAAATTAAGCCAGAATGGGATTATCCGGCTTCGACCGGGGATGACGAACCGGATGTGTCTAAGGGCTTTGCCAGCGGGCAGGGATACTTTTTACTACCTTATGACAATGTCTGAAAGGGTTTATTTTGGTGGGGAAGATGCTTCGGCTGAGGAAGCACAACAAGCACAACTTCACCTTGACACTTTGGTGCGCTTTGCCAAGGGGGAGTTGTCGGCAGAGCAACTCGGTGATAATGCTGCCCAGGGGAACAGGCTGGCCTTGGCGGGGCACCTGACGGGGGTGTTGCTGATTGGTTTGCTTTGCCTGACTGGGTGCGGAGGGGGTGAGCTTTCAGCCAATTATGGACAGCTTGATGCAGGGAGTGTGAATGGGTTACATGTCTTTCATTCGATGCTGGAAGATCGGGTAGACCTGAGCATATCAGGCGGGTTGAGCGAGCAGTTGTATGAGCGAGATGCAGCGGTGCATTTCAGCCGCAAGCCGGGGTTGCCAACTGAGGAAGAGATCGATTATATCAATGACTGGCTCTTTGAGGGGGAAAGGCGCACTTTTGTGCTGGTACTGCGAGGTAACAGCATTACCCACGAGTTGTACGGGCAGTGGGCCGAGCAGTGTCAGGCAAATCAGCAGGAACATGAAATTGGTTCACCGGAAAGTCAGCATCTGGCCAAGGCCTGGTGGTATTTTCTGGAAAAAGCCGATGAAGCTTTGCAGCAGGATCGTGCATTTCAGGTATCCGGCGATAACCCAAGTCTGGAGTTGACGCTAGAACCGGTCAAGCGTATCAGCAAACCGACGCTGAGTGGATCGGCAAGCATGAAGTTTTATTCTATGCCATCAATGGTGGGGTCGAGCAGTGCTGACCTGATTCCGCATGAAGAATCGGGTTGGGAGACCTGGTGCAGAATGGAAGGACGGCCTTATGTGATGGTAGATACCTTCCACAATGACAGTCAGTTCATGGTCGTACAGAATGCAACTTTGCTGGTAGACGGAGCTGCACCTGATCCCGCGGCGCAGGTGTTCATGGATGGGCTGCTGGCCCATATGGCTGCACGGAGCGGAAAGTGGAAGATGCTTTCAACGCTTAATCTCTGGGATGGAAAGGTTGCCACCAATGATATTGCCAGGATGCTGCTCTTTACCTGGCCGATTAATTTCCTGATCGGGCATCTGTTGTTTGTGGCGTTGCTCTTTGCCGGATACCGGAGCCTGTGGCTGGGGCGTCGGGTTGACCCTGGGCTGTCCACAGCGTTGCAGCGTCCTCCTTTCCGACGGCACATTGAGACGCTTGCTGTCTGGCTGGCCCAGGCCCGTGGGCATAAAGAAGCCATGAAAGCCCTGACTGATTATCATGGATGGAGCTCTGAGCCGCATATTCGGGAGTCTGGCGATCTGGATTCCTGCATCGACTACTGCAATCGGCAGACGGTGCGTCATGATTATCCCTCCAAAACCCTTTCAAATGATACCCCAAGCGATAAATAAGGACACCTGTTATTGCCATGGATTACGCTACTCATGCTGTTTCTGCCGATGCGCACGCGCGAAGCATCGAAGCCGAGGATCTGATCAAAAAGCTGATTACGGAGATCCGCAAGATTTATGTGGGTCAGGATGCGCTGATACAAGGCATTCTGAAAGCGATTATTGCCGATGGCCATATCCTGGTGGAGAGTCTGCCGGGGCTGGGCAAAACCCTGCTGGTGAAGACGCTGAGCCAGGCATTGGGGCTGGCGCACAAGCGAATCCAGTTCACCCCGGATCTGATGCCGTCAGACATTACCGGCAGTCATATCTTCAATATGGCCGAGCAGGAATTCCAGTTTCAGCCGGGACCGATTTTTACCCAGTTTCTGCTGGCGGATGAGCTCAACCGTTCGCCAGCCAAAACCCATTCGGCGTTGCTGGAAGCGATGCAGGAAAAGCAGGTCACGATGGATAATCGGCGCTATGTGCTGGAACCGCCATTCATCGTGATGGCGACGCAGAACCCGATCGAAAGTGAGGGGACCTATAATCTGCCGGAGGCTGCACTTGACCGTTTTCTGGTCAAAGTGCAGATCGACTATCCCACCGACCCGGAAGAGCAGGACATTCTGCGGGGGTATCTGAGCGGGCGCAATCTGGATCGTGCCGTCGATACGGATGTGGAGCAGGTGCTGAGTGAAGAGCAGTTGAAAGGGCTGCAGGAACTGGCCGAGCATGTGCATGTTTCGGATGAGATCATTGCCTATGTCACCAGTCTGGTGCGGGCCACCCGCGGCAATACCTATCTTTTCCTGGGGGCCAGTCCGCGTGCCAGCATTGCCCTGCTGAAGATTGCTCGTGCTTCGGCACTGATGGATGGGCGTCTGTATACGGTGCCGGATGATGTTGCATCCTCATTTCTGCCGGTGCTGCGGCATCGGGTGATGCTCTCGCCTGAGGCCGAAATTGAGGGGCGCACCACCGACAGCGTGTTGGAAGAAGTGATTGCTGCCACCCGTCCGCCGCAACCAAAAACTATCTGACGGATTCCGTTCATGCCTTATCCCACCAAGCGTCTTGCCTGTCTGGCCCTGCTGCCGTTGCTGCTGGCGCTGTCCTGCTTCATCTGGCCGATTCATCAGATCGTGATGATGGTAGATGGGGCTATTCTGGGAGTGGCGCTGCTGGACTTCCTGTTGATCCACCGGGCAACCCGAGCGCTCAGTGCAACCCTGGAAGTGCCGAATGTCTGGTCCCTGAATCGGCATGAAACGGTCAATGTCCTTTTTCGCTATCCGATAAAAGGCCGATTGCGGTTGCGTGCTGCACTCGATCTGCCGCCGGAGCTGAAACCGAAAGAGCGGGAACTGGCGTTGCGGTTACGGGGGCCGGAAATTGCCGAAGTCACCTGGAAGGTGAAAGGGCATTCCAGGGGGCGGTATACGCTGGTGGGATGCCATGTGGCAGTAAACAGCCGGCTGGGGTTCTGGGATCTGCATCGGCACCTGAAAGATGCGGTGACGATTCAGATCTACCCGGACTTGCGGCAGATCAGTGAATATGAATTGCTGGCCAGAACGAACCGTCTTTCCCTGCTGGGTATCCGGCAGGTGCGGAAAGCTGGTGGTGAGACCGAATTTGAAAGTCTGCGGGATTTTGTCACTGGCGATCCGCTGAAGGTCATTGACTGGAAAGCCACTGCCAGAGCCGGAGGCAATCTGGTGGCCCGTCAGTACACGGTTTCCAAAGCGCAGAATCTGGTGCTGATGATTGATGCCGGACGGATGATGGCATCTTCCGGGGCCAGGGATGCCAGATACGGATCAGGGCTGCTGGACAGTGCGATTGACGCGGCGCTGATGCTGGCGCATGTGGCGGTGAGCCAGGGGGACCGGGTAGGGCTGCTGGTCTACCACAAGAATGTGACCCGTTTTCTACCGGCAAAGGGGGGCAAGGCGCAGGTGAACCGGATCATTCATGCGCTGCACGATGTGGACGCGCAGTTTGTCGAAAGCCGCCATGATCTGGCCTTCATGCACATCAACCGTCGCTGCACGAAGCGGAGTCTGATTATCCATATCACCAATATTCTGGATGATGTCAACGCCAAACAGATCCAGCGCTACCTGCACATTCTCTCGAAACGGCATCTGGCGCTACTGACCCTGCTGCGCGATCCGGATTGTTTTGAGCTGCTGCAGGGGCCGATTCAGGATACGAAGAGTTTTTACCAGGCCGGGGCAGCTGCCCATCTGGTGAACTGGCGCAAAGCCGTTCTGGAACGAGTAAGCAACAGCGGCATTCTGACCCTGGATTGCGCCGGCCCGGAACTGACCGCAAAGATGATTTCCGAATACCTGATGATCAAAGCCCGGAATCAACTGTAAAACGACATGTCCATCAAAGATCAATTTCAGAACTTGAATATAGAATAAACCTTCTGAGCGAAGAGAAGTTTTATCTTGTCGAAAGAGTTAATTCCAGTGAGGACAGTGAGTTTATTCTACTGGAGCTGAGCTATGTATCAGTGGCTAGTTGGCTTCGGGTAATCCTGCGACTACTTCTTCGTTGAAGAGAATAGCCTTTTCCATCACGCGCACAAGGTCGCCATCAAGTTGCGTCCAACGGGTGGCGAGGAAGAAGGGGCACTTCATGACGGTTTCGCCGTCGACCTTCATTCTGACCGATTTATATGGCTGTTTCTTATTGGTCTGGATGCAGTAGCCACAATGGTTGCATGCTCTGGAGGCGTTGAAAACGAAATCTCGCAACTCTGGGTCCATGGCGGCATGGTGTTGCATGAACTTGAGAGATTCGACGAGGTCAATGCCGCACGCAGGCTGATTCCCGCGCAGCACGTCCGAGGTCAGGCAAAATCCACCCAGTGGTTTGCGTGTTCCCTTTATCTTCTTTTCATATATGATTTTGAGCTGGCTGCCATCGGCGCTGAGATCTAACTGTGAGGCAAAGCCCCGTTGCTGCAGGAACGCGATGTAGCCGTCTACTGCTTTGCCATCGCCGAGCTTTTCACCGAAAACCTGAAGGAGCATGGCGGAGGATGGCGCGAAGATACCCCGGCTGAAGAAGAAGACCGCGGTCTTTGCATCCTGCCCGACAATCTGGGACAGGAGCTTCCAGGCCAACGGTATGCCGGGAGCTCGGGGGTGGCTCAGTCGGGTCTCATCGCTGGTGCGCGCCACGTCCAGCCCCAATTTGCTCAGGAGAGTCGCTTTTCCGGGCGTGATTCTGGCCTCTTTTGTCAGTACGACGAGGGTGCCGTCAACAGCTTTTCCCAGATTCCCCAGAGAGATCATGAACTCGGAGAATTGTTTAAGCTTTTTTGCTGTTGACTGGATGTCTTTCTTGAGCTGGAGGTTGTGCTTGTACAACTGGTCCCAGCTGAAATGACCGTCTTCAGTCGATGGCAAACCGACGATGCCAGGATCGCTTGCCAGCGTGTCGCCGATGGATGCAAGGAAGCGATACAACTGCGCCTGCTGTGAGGCATCAGCGCTAGCAGATTTAACCGGGACGAATGAAGGTGTCGTGGACCGGTAGTAGTCAATCAACCGGTGGGCCAGACTGGGGTACTGCTTGCTCATACTGACTCATATATGCTTGGGGTGTTTACGTCAGGCAGCTGGGAGAATATAGCGGAAGGGGAATACGGCTGCAAAGTCGCGCGTATCGGCTTGCATGTGGTGATAAACAGAGCGATTTTTTGACGGCGTCCGGGCTGGATGAAGCCGTGGAAAGCTGATGATGTCATCATGCTCGTTCGGAACACATTGCGGGGTGCTGAGGTGACGGCGCAGATTCATGAACGGCTGATCGTGGATGGGGAAGAGACTTCGATGGCCTTCTGCCCGTCGCTGCCGCTTGGGCATGTGCAATGGCGATTGGTATGGCGGATTGCCCTGGTGGTGGGGTTGGGGATCTGGGCGTGCACGTCGGCGCAGTATGGTCTGGTCAGCGCGATCCTTTCCCTGCTGTGGGGGCACTGCTGCTGCGGGTCAAAGAACAGACGCCCGATGAGTGTTCAACTGCCTGCTGGCGTAGCTATCTGGGGACTTGGGAGATCCGGGAGGGGACATTTTATCTGGTGAAGCTGGAGGGAAAATATCGACTGGAAGGGGATGAACCGTTGCTGGCGGATTGGTTTTCAGGGGTGTTGCGTATTCCACGGGGGGAGTTGCTGGAATATGTGCATATGGGGTTTGGCTCGGTGTATGAAGAGGAACTTCATATCAAGATTTGTAAGGGCAAGGTCGTGGCTTCCAAGGTGATTGACAACCGGGGAAAAGAGCATGATGCCGACAAGCTGGGTTGGCGGAACCTGCCGGGCGGTGAAAATCGCTTCGACGGGGATAAATGGTAAGGCAAGTGGGGTGGGAAACCCAGGCGCTGAGATGTTTTTTATGTGGCTTAAATCTGAAATCTGGCTGGAGAGATATGCAGGAATTATCAACTGAGCAACTTGTCGAGTCTTTCAAGAACGGGGCTCGGACCCTGACGTATGTGGCTGTTTTGCATGTGATCCGTTTTCTGGGAACACTGGGTTTAGCCGCGCGTGCAGAGGCATTGGGGGATGCATGGCTTGTACTGGCGCATTATGCCTTGTTGGCAGTGGGATTTTTTCTGCTTGGGCGTGCGGCTCTGAAAGGAGGCAAGCTGCCGGTCAGACTCGGAGCGATTGCTTTGCTGGTGATTATTATCGGGGTGGTTTATGACAGCATGATAAGTGAAGAACTTGGCCGGAATATTCTTTTTCTGGTGATCAGAGGCGTTTTTCTTTTTATGTTGAACAGTGCGCTTTATGCTCACAAGCAATTAACCATACGGGAACCCGGCCATATCATGTTGCACGAACAGGAAGGCAATTCCAGGATGGCTTTTTTGTGGCTTACATGGGGTGGGGCTGGTCTCATTCTGGCAGGATTGATCGGGCCACTGATCACGCTGGTTACGTCTGGAACATTCCCGAGCTGAAATACGCGAAAGGTTTCCGATATCGATCCCGAAACCCGAAGCGATTTGGGCGTGGCAGATCCCTTGATCTACGTTCTTGGAAAATCATATTTCAAGCCTACAGCTCTACTGCAAACAATCTATTTTTCGCGGACGGCCCAACCTATTTCTGGCCGCAGTTGCAGAGTATGGACGTCCTGTCTGATGCCCAAGAAACCGGCGATAAATTCCATCTTATATTTGTCGGCAAGATAGTGCCAGGTAAAAGGTTTGCACTTGGACCAGGAGGATAATGATCCTTTTTGGTATGCTGAATGTGTCCGGTCTTGTGGTCCCAATTCAGCCAGTTGTTTCGCACCAAAGTTTCTTCTTTATCATAATTTTTCAAATAAGGGAAAAAAAGCATAGCCAACCTGTTAAGTAAGGACCGCCACTTTCATCCGCTAATTTATAAATTGACTGCCAGAATTTCAGATTAATTCTGCCCTGGGAGGCGGCAAGAAACTCCTCGAGGATTGGTGACAACACATCTATCCACCATGTCAGGTCAAACTGTGCCAGGTTGCGGGTCTGCTTCAGCAATAATTCCCAATCTTCTGGCAGGCCGTCCAGGATAATCTCTGGAATCCCGCACAAGGTAAAGAAATCGTATGAAAAATAGGACTGCATGGCAGCATCTAACAGTGAAACCTCAACCGCGGCCCGATCCCGTTCTCCTGTCGTTGAAAATGACGGCACAAACATATCATGTGTCTGCGTACCGATGTGGTTTCGTATTTTGGTGCTGAACTCTGTGAAGACTTTTGGCCATTCATTTTCTGGTGACCCTTTAATAAAATCATCACGTCGGACTTCAAGCGAA
>MDTD01050645.1_pt1 | contig 14298 bp, 10 predicted proteins | sample 811221 | NCBI WGS metagenome assembly MDTD01 (sample SAMN05326646, study PRJNA326480) | marine metagenome | isolation source: seawater | place: Pacific Ocean: South West | collected 2011
AAAGGCTGTTTGAATTATTTCATTAAAGAGTTTTTTGAAGTTGATAAAATAAAAATGAGATTTAGACCAAGTCATTTTCCTTTTACTGAACCATCAGCAGAAGTTGACATAGGATATAAAATAGAAAATGGGAAAATTATAATAGGAGAAGGTGATCAGTGGCTTGAGATTTTAGGTTGTGGAATGGTTCACCCTAATGTCTTAAAAAATGTAAAAGTTGATTCATCAAAATTTCAGGGATACGCTTTTGGTATTGGTATTGATAGATTGGCCATGTTGAAATATGGAATTAATGATCTAAGATCTTTCTTTGACTGTGATTATAGATGGATAAATCATTTTGGATTTGATCCTCTAGATGTTCCAACAAATTATAGAGGCTTAAGTAGATGAAGATTACATTTGATTGGCTGAAAGATCACCTTAATACAAATTTAAAAGAAAAAAATCTTTTAGAACAACTTACAAATATTGGATTGGAAGTAGAAAGTGTAGAAAACTTATCTGCTGGTAATGAATTATTTAAAGTAGCAAAAATAATTAAAACTGAGAAACATCCCAATGCAGATCGACTTAAAATTTGTGACGTCAATATAGGAGAAAAAGATTTAAAAAAAGTTGTTTGTGGTGCAACAAATGCAACAGAGGGATTAATTACCATATATGCCCCTCCAGGTGCAATTATTCCCAAAACTAAGACAAAATTAGAAGTAGCAAAGATTAGAGATGTAACTTCTTATGGAATGCTTTGTTCAGAGTCTGAACTAAATATGTCAGATAAAAGTGATGGTATCATAGAATTATCAAAGTCAAAGCATGTAAAAGATATTGGTAAGAGCTATTTTCAAAATTTAAAATCGAATCTTATTGATTTATCAATTACTCCAAATAGACCAGATTGTCTTGGTATTAGAGGAATTGCAAGAGATCTTGCTGCATCTGGTTTTGGAATATTAAAAGCTGTTAAAGAAAAAAAAATTAAATCTAAAACAAAACAATCTTTAAAAGTAAAAATTAAAAAAGAAAAAGGTCAAGGTTGTAGTGTTTTTGGAAGTTGTTTAATTACTAATGTAAAAAATACTGAAAGTCCTAAATGGTTAAAAGATAAATTAATTTCAGTTGGTCAAAAACCAATTTCAGCAATAGTTGATATAACTAATTATGTTATGCTTGATATGAATCGACCATTACATGCATACGACGCTAATAAAATTAAAAAAGGTATAATAGTTAGAAACTCTAAATCTGGAGAAGAGTTTACAGCTCTAGATAATAGAAATTATAAATTAGAAAATGGGATGTGCGTTATTAGCGATAATAAAGGTGTTCTTGGTCTTGGAGGGATAATAGGTGGAACACGGTCTGGTACAGAAATTGATACAAAAAACATATTATTAGAGTCAGCTTATTTTGACCCAAGTTCAATTAGAAAAACAGCAAAAAAACTGAATATTGATACAGATGCAAAGTTTAGATTTGAAAGAGGCATTGATCCATTATCAATTGAAGAAGGGCTAAATAAAGCAGCATCTTTGATTAAAAAAATATGTGGTGGTGAAGTTAGTAAAATAGATATTCAAAGAATTGAAAATTTTAAAAATAAAATTATAAAATTTGATCCTCAGTTATTTGATAAAGTATCTGGTTTTAAAATTTCTGATAAAGAAATAATTAAAATTTTACAAGATCTAGGCTTTAAATCAAAGAAAGAAAAAAAATATTTTAAATTAACAGTTCCATCATGGAGGCCCGATATTACACAAGAGATAGATATCGTAGAAGAATTAGTAAGGATCTGTGGTTATGATAAAATAAAAACTATAGATCCAATAAAAGAAAGAACTAAATCTACTTTAACAAAATCTCAAAAGTTATTTCATTTTTTACAACGATCTATAGCATCAAAGGGTTATCTGGAAGCAATTACCTGGTCGTTTACAGACTCAAATTACAATGATCATTTTAAAGATACAAAAAAAGAAATTAAGATTGTGAACCCTATTAGTTCCGAATTAAGTGTTTTAAGAAATTCTATATACTCAAATTTAATAATGTTTATGAGTAAAAATCTTGATAGAGGGTTTAAGGATTTATCAATTTTTGAAATAGGTCCTGTTTTTATTGGCTCGAAGCCAGGAGAACAAAATACTATAATTTGCGGTTTGTCAGCAGGTAAAAAATTTAGATTATCTTGGATTGAAAAAGAGAGAAATGTTGATGTTTTTGACGCAAAAAGAGATGTAGTTCAAACTTTAGTTGAAGCAGGCTATAATTCTGATAAGTTTTTTGTAGATAGTAAAACTCCTAATTATTATCACCCTGGTAAATCTGGTAGATTATTTTTAAATAAGGGAGCAGATAATGTAGCTGCTTATTTTGGTGAAATCCATCCAAATATCCTGAGGAAAATTGATATAAAAACAGAATCATTAGTAGGTTTTGAAATTTTTCTAGATAATTTAAAATTACCAAAAAAAAGATTAAAAGATCAAAAAAAAAATTTTGTTACTTCAGACTACCAAAAATCTGAAAGAGATTTTGCCTTTGTAGTGAATAAAGATGTAAATGCACAAGATTTAGTCAATGTTGTTTCTAGCGTAGACCAAAAGATGATAAGCAATATCAAAGTTTTTGATATTTATGAAGGTGATAATATCCCTGAAAATAAAAAATCAATAGCATTAAGTGTTACAATACAATCATTAGAAAAAACATTAAATGATAGTGATTTAGAAAAAATCAATAAATCAATTATTGAAATAGTAGAAAATAAAACTGGCGCAAAAATCCGATCTTAGAAATAAATGAGTAATATAGATAATATAAGAAATTTTGCGATTATTGCACATATCGATCATGGTAAATCCACAATTGCTGATAGGATTATTCATAAATGTGGTGGTTTAACTGAAAGAGAAATGAAATCTCAAGTATTAGACTCCATGGATATCGAGAGAGAAAGAGGTATCACTATAAAAGCACAAACAGTAAAATTAAATTATAAAGGAAAAAATGGAAAAAATTATACTCTGAATATAATTGATACACCTGGACATGTAGATTTTAGTTACGAAGTAAGTAGATCACTTTATGCTTGTGAAGGATCAATTTTAATTGTTGATAGTACACAAGGTGTAGAGGCTCAAACGTTAGCAAATGTTTATCAAGCCCTGGATATTAATCATGAAATTATACCTGTATTAAATAAAATAGATTTACCTGCATCTGATATAGAAAAAACAAAGACACAAATAGAAGATGTTATTGGTATTGATACAGAGAATGCAGTTCCATGTTCGGGAAAAACTGGTGAGGGTATTGAGGAAATTTTAGAACAAATTATTAATACACTTCCAGGTCCTAAAGGAGATTTAAATAAAGATTTAAAATGCTTGTTAGTTGATAGCTGGTACGACACATATCTGGGAGTAGTAATTTTGGTTAGAGTAATAAATGGTAGAATTTCCAAAAATATGAAAATCAAGATGTTATCAACAAATCAAGATTATATTGTAGAAAAAGTTGGTATTTTTACTCCCAAACCAAAAGATATTGATGAATTAAGCGCAGGGGAAATAGGCTTTATTATTACTGGAATAAAGGTTTTGTCTGAAACTAAAGTTGGCGACACTATTTGTGATGCCTCTAAAAAAGTAGCTGATGCATTACCAGGATTTAAACCAAGTAAGCCAGTTGTCTTTTGTGGATTATTTCCTGTAGATAGTTCTGAATACCAAAAATTAAAAGATGGACTTGCTAAGTTACAACTTAATGATGCTAGTTTTTCATTTGAAGCAGAATCTTCATCTGCTTTAGGTCTGGGTTTTCGTTGTGGGTTTTTAGGTTTATTACATCTTGAAATAATCACTGAAAGACTTGAGAGAGAGTTCGATGTAAACTTACTTACAACAACACCTGGAGTTGTTTACAAAATTAATTTAAATAATGGGGATATAGTTGATTTGCAGAATCCTTCAAGTCTTCAAGACCCTACGTTTATAAAATCTATTGAAGAACCGTGGATTAAAGCAACAATAATTACACCTGATGAATATCTAGGTTCTATTATCAAACTATGTCAGGATAAAAGAGGTATACAAACAAACTTAAGTTATTCTGGGAATAGAGCTGTTTTAAATTATGAACTTCCTTTAAATGAAGTAGTATTTGATTTTAATGATCGAATTAAATCTATGACGAGTGGGTATGCTAGTTTTGATTATGAAATAATTGGCTATAGAGAAGGTGATTTAGTGAAGCTAGGTATTTTGGTAAATAGTGAGCCAGTAGATGCTCTTGCAATGATGATTCATAAAGATTTTGCACAAAAAACTGGCAGAGAAGTTTGTGAAAAATTGAAAGATTTAATTCCAAGACACAATTTTATGATACCTGTCCAAGCAGCAATTGGCGGTAAAATAATAGCAAGAGAAACAATAAAAGGTTTTAAAAAAGATGTTTTAACAAAAATTCATGGAGGTGGCGCTACAGATAGAAAGAGAAAACTTCTAGAAAAACAAAAAAAAGGGAAGGCAAGATCAAAACAATTTGGTAGAGTTGAAATACCACAAGAAGCATTTATAGGAGTGTTAAAAATTAATAAAGAGAAATAATGAAAATATATGATTGTTTTTCATACTGGGATGAAGACCTATTATTAGATTTAAGATTAAATATATTAAATGAATATGTTGATTATTTTGTAATTGTTGAAGGAAACAAGACGTGGCAAAATAATCCAAAAAAATTAAGATTTGATATAAAAAATTTTAAAAGATTTGAAGACAAAATCATATATGTGCCCGTTGAGGATATGCCTGATGGTAATGACCCATATAAAAGAGAAAATTTTCAAAGGAATTGTATTGAGCGTGGATTATTTTCTGCAAATGATGAAGATTTTATAATAATTTCTGATTTAGATGAGATACCAAATCCTACAAATATTAAAGAATTTAAAAAAGAGATGAAATATGCAGTTTTTAAACAGCTTCATTTTTATTATAAATTTAATCTTCACAGCACAAAAAATCCATATTGGTATGGAACTAGAATTTGTGTGAAGAAGTATTTAGAGTCTCCACAATGGTTAAGAAATTTGAAATTTAAAAAAAGACCATTTTGGAGGATAGATAAATATAGACTGAATAATATAATCGATTCTGGTGGTTGGCATTTTTGTAACCTTAAAGATCCTGAGTCTTTACTTTACAAGTATAAGAATCTATGTGAAACAGACGATCCTTATAATTTCCACGAAAAAATAGAGGATAAATACTTAAATTTAGATGAAATTAATAAAAGAATTAAGTTGGGAGAGGATATAATAGGCAGAGATGAAAAATATATTGCAATTAATCTAGATGATAAATTTCCTGACTATTTTTTAAAAAATAAAAAAAAATATCTAAATTGGTTAATAGATATCTAATTTTAGGGTAATATTAATACTCTTTGGAAAGCAGATTAAATTTTCATTAATTTTATAATAAGAATAATTTTTATTTTTTAATTTTTCTATCAAGATTTTAAAGACATTAAAATTAATATGAATATATTCTAGGACAATAATAGGTTGAATTTTAGACTTTTCTAATAAATCGATCACTATATTTCCATCATAGCCCTCAGCATCAATCATAAGTAGATCAACTTTATTTCCATACTTATTAATTAAGTTGTTAATTGAAATACTATTGACCTTTTCTATTTCAATATGACTAGATTTTACGCCGTGTTTTTCTAAATGTTTTTTATCAAATGATGTTATCCCTTTTATGTGATCACCATAATATTTTGTCTTAGAAGTTTTTACTTTGTACAATTGATTAATTTCATCATTTACAGATATCGCTAAATTTTCAAATACAACATTTTTTTGTTTAATATAATTATGTTTTAGTTGATCAAAGTAAATTTTAATAGGCTCAACTAATATACAATTAAATGAATATTTTTTTATGAATTTATTAATTATATCAAATCTTTCACCGTCATTTGACCCGACTTGTATTAATTGATTAATTAACTTATTTTTGAATAAAGTTTCGAGAATACTGTTGAGTGAAGAAAGATTATTTTCTGATAATAATCTATTATTTTTGATCAAATTTTTATCAATTAATTTAAAACCATATATACCTGCAATTTTTTTTATAATTTTTGACAGCATTTTGTATTTTAAAGAGTTAGTTTAATCTAATATAAATAATATAAAATCTTAACAAAAAATATAACTATTATATAAATTAAATTGTGAGTAAAAAAATTGTTATTTCAGGTGGAACTGGAAGATTTGGAAATTACTTAAAAAAAATTACCAGTAAACATAAACTTTTTTTTCCATCAAAAAAACAATTTAACATTCTGAATGTAAAAAATATTTCTGGGTATTTAAGAAAAAGAAAACCTGATATTTTAATTCATTTAGCAGGTCTATCACGACCAATGAAAATCCATAATGAGAATATAGAAAAAAGTATAGATCTAAATATTATTGGTACAGCAAATGTAACAAAAGTTTGCTCTGATCTTAATATCAAACTAATTTATTTTTCAACTAATTATGTTTATCCAGGAATAAAAGGAAATTATTCAGAAATTGATCCACTCCTTCCAGTAAATAACTACGCGTGGTCTAAATTGGGAGGAGAATGTTCAGTCCAATTATATAAAAATTCTTTAATCTTAAGAGTTTGTATGACTGAAAAACCTTTTGTTCATAAAAAAGCATTCACCAATGTAAAAACTAGTTTTATGTATCATGAGGATGTAGCTGAGATTCTATTTAAAATTTTGAACAAAAAGGGAATAATTAATATTGGTGGAAATTCTCAGTATATTTTTGATTTTGCAAAAAAAGAAAATAAAGGAATAAAAAAAATATATTTAAAAAAAAATAACAATACAGGAATGCCGTTTAACTCATCATTAAATATAAAAAAGTTAAAAAAAATTTTAAAAAAATAATAAATGAACATTAAAACTTTTTATAAAATTTATTATGAACATAGAGTTAAAAAATCATCTATATTTTTAAAAATCTATATTTTTATAACCTTACCATTAAATTATCTATTAAATAAATTTTTTTTTGACACAAAGAGAAATTTAGATCTACTAGCAAAGAAAAATATAAGTTTCTTTAAAAAAGACTTTAAATTTTTATTTGAATATTTTAATAGTGATAAAGCTGAAAAATATTTAAATCAATATCAAAAATCTACTAAACGAGAAAAAAAACTTTTGGATGGTCACAAATACCACGAATATTATGAAAAATATTTTTCAGACATGAAAAATGACAAATTAGATATTCTTGAAATTGGAACATTTAAAGGAAATGCAACAGCAGCATTTTATTTTTATTTTAAAAATGCTAATATAACAACTGTAGATATTTTTCCTGATTTAATAAGATATAAATCTAACAGGATAAAAAATTTTTTTTTAGATAATAGTCAGGAGGAACAACTTGAACAAAAAATTCTTCTACAAAATTTAGGCTTTGATTTAATAGTTGAAGATGCTGGTCATTACTATAAAGATCAAATAATTTCCTTATTTATTTTGTTTAGATGTTTAAAAAAAAAAGGAGTTTTTGTTGTAGAGGAGCTTGATTTTCCAGATACTAGGCTTGATATGAACCCTTATAAAAAAAAACCAACTTTGAGAGATATCTTAAAGTCAATTAAAAGTAATAAAAATTTTAATTCAGAGCTAATTACCGAAGAACAAAAGAAATATTTTTTAAATAATTTAAGTTCAATTGAAATTTTGAAAGGTAATTTTAATGAAATTGCCTTCATAAAAAAAAAATAAATTTAGAAAAGTTTTCTGAATTTTAAAAAGTAGAATTATATATTAAATTATTAGTTATCTGGAGAGATGGCCGAGTGGTTTAAGGCGCACGCTTGGAAAGCGTGTAAAGGGGCAACTCTTTCGCGGGTTCGAATCCCGCTCTCTCCGCCATCAAATAAGTGTTGTTTTATGGGGTTAATTTAACGATTTTTATCATTTTTTAAGATTATATTTCAGCATTTTTTTTCAAAAAGTGGTATAATTTTTTTTTCCATAATTTTAAAAATGAACAACAAAAATAACTATCAAGCAGACTCTATTAAAGTTCTTAAAGGACTTGAAGCAGTTAGAAAAAGACCAGGGATGTACATTGGTGACACTGATGATGGAACTGGATTACATCATATGGTTTATGAGGTCGTTGATAATTCGATTGACGAAGCTCTAGCGGGACATTGTAAAAATATAAATGTAAAAGTAAATAAAGATGGAACTATAACTGTTAATGATGACGGAAGAGGGATACCAGTAGATATTCATAAAGGAGAAAAAAAATCAGCTGCTGAGGTGATTATGACGCAATTACATGCGGGTGGTAAATTTGATCATGATTCATATAAAGTTTCTGGTGGTCTTCATGGTGTTGGTGTTTCAGTAGTAAATGCTTTATCCGAGAATTTAAAATTAGAAATAAATAGAGATAGTAAAAGATACTATATTGAATTTAATAATGGTGAAGCAAAAGCACCACTTAAAGTTATTGGTAAATCAAAAACAACTGGAACACAAATTACTTTTTTACCATCAAAAAAAATTTTCTCTTCGATAAAATTTAATGGAAACATTCTTATAAAAAGAATGAGAGAATTAGCTTTTTTAAATAAAGGTATAACGATTACTTTTGTTGATGGTAGTCAAAAAAAAGAAAAAGTTGAAAAATTTAGATATGAAGGTGGTGTTTTAGAATTTGTAGAATTTCTTGATACAAAAAGGGAAAAATTACTGAATAAAAATGGAAATGATCTTTTCAAAAGGCCTGTCTATATTGAAGGTAAAAAAGAAAATATAGAAATTGAATGCTCCCTTAAGTGGAATGGAACTTATTCTGAGGATATATACCCTTATACCAATAATATTTACCAGAAAGATGGTGGTACACATTTATTGGGATTTAGAAGTGCTTTAACAAGAGTAGTAAATAAATATGTTAACGAACATAATTTGTTAAAAAAAAATAAATTTGCTATATCTGGTGATGATATTAAAGAGGGTTTAACATGTGTTTTGTCTACTAAAATTCCTGATCCTAAATTTTCATCTCAAACCAAAGATAAACTTGTATCATCTGAAGTTAGAGCAATAGTTGAAACATTTATTAATGAAAAATTATCAATATGGTTTGATCAAAACCCAAGTATTGTAAAGATAGTTTTAGCAAAAATTATTCAAGCTGCATTAGCAAGGGACGTAGCTAGAAAAGCAAGAGAAAATGTTAGACGAAAAGGTGCACTCGAATTAAGTGGCTTGCCAGGTAAATTAGCAGATTGCCAAATTGGGAAACAAGAAGGAACTGAATTATTTATTGTTGAGGGAGATTCAGCAGGTGGCTCCGCAAAACAAGGAAGAAATAGAGAAAATCAGGCTGTATTACCCTTACGTGGAAAAATTTTAAATACTTATGTAGAAGATTTAAAATATAATAAAAATGGAAATGGTAAAAATGGGGCTGATCAAAGAACCAAAGCTTTATCAAAAATGATATCTTCAAACGAAATTTTAACGTTAATTAACGCTCTGGGCCTTGATCCTAAAGCTCAAGAAATAGACTTGAAAGATTTAAGGTATGGAAAAATAATTATAATGACAGACGCAGATGTCGATGGTTCACATATTAGAGCATTACTTTTGACTTTCCTTAATAATAAACCATTTAATAAACTAATTGAAAATGGTCATGTTTATTTAGCACAACCACCTCTTTTTAAAATAAACAAAGGTTCAAAAGGAATTTATATAAAAGATGAAAAAGAATTAGAAGACTATATAATTAATAATAATACTGAACTAAAGAAGGTTAAAAAGGGTTCAAAAGAATTTATGAAAAAAATTGAATTTGAAAAATCAAAGATGAATATTCAAAGATTTAAAGGTTTAGGAGAAATGAATCCAGATGAGCTTTGGAATACTACTTTAAATCCCGAGACAAGAAATCTATTACAGGTTCAATACTCTAAGGACACTAAAAAAGACCAAAATTTAATTCATACCTTGATGGGTAATGATGTTAGTTTAAGAAAAGATTTTATAATTTCTAATGCTATAAACGTTCAAAATTTAGATATTTAAAAAATGAAGTTTTTTGAAACTTCTAAATACTATACTTTAAAAAAATCTACCTACATCACCTTAAGATGGATTGGAATAATTGGTCAATTACTATCTGTAAATATTGTCTACTTTTATTTTGGATTTAATTTTGATTTTATTACTTCTAACTTGGTCATTTTTATTGGAGTTTTAAGTAATTTATATCTAATCTTTATTTATCAAAAAACACAACTTTCAGATAGATCTGCATTAATTTTTTTATTAATAGACATAATTCAGCTCGCAATTTTGTTATTTTTAACAGGTGGAATAGTTAATCCTTTTATGATTTTTATAATAATTCCAAGTGTTTTTGCATCTTCTAATCTTGGTTTAAGAACTAATTTGTTATTAGTCTTAACAACGATAACCTTGATTATTTTTCTCACATTTTATTCAAAGGAATTACCATCTCCTTTAAACTATCATTTTCATATTGATGATTATTACTTTTATTCTATACCAATAGCTTTAATAATAGCTTTGGTGTTTCTAAATTATTTCGCAATTATTTTTGGTGTTGAATCTAGACTTAGAAAAGAGGCTTTAAATAAAATGGAAGAGGTAATGGCTAAAGAACATGAAATGTTGTCTTTAGGAGGTCAAGCAGCAGCAGCAGCTCATTCATTAGGAACACCCTTATCTACAATAAAGATTATTACATTAGAACTTTCCAAACAATTGAGAAATAACAAAGATGTAATTCAAGACATTGAGTTGCTATCAAGCCAAGTAGAAAGATGTAATCAAATTTTAAAAAGATTATCTTTAAATCCTAATGAAGAAGATGAATTTATTGATGAGGATCTTAGTATTAGAGACTATTTAAAAGAAATTATTTCATCATTTAAAGAAACAAGTGAAAAGAAATTCATTTTTAATTTTGATCAGGATTCCAATCCAAAGAAGATTACAAAATCAATAGAAATTGTTTACGGATTAAGAAATTTCGTTGGGAATGCAAATAAATTTAGTAATGAAAAAATTTTTATTACTTTAAAAAGTGATAATAAATTTACTGAAATTACAATTGAAGACGATGGCGATGGCTATCCAAGTGATATATTGTCCAAAATAGGGGAACCCTATTTAAAAGCTTTTAAAAAAGACGATAGAAATAAAAATGGTTTAGGTCTAGGAATTTTTATAGGAAAAACTTTATTAGAAAAAAATTTTGCTAAAATTAATTGTAGAAATTCGAAAACTAGAAGTGGCGCTGAGGTTTTAATTAGATGGCAGAATAATGATTTTAATAAAATTTAATGTAATCTATTTTTTTTTTCAAAAAGCTCACTTAGCTGTGAAATCATAACATCTCCAAGCTCATTTACATCAGTAATTTTTATTGCTCGATTATAATATCTAGAAACATCATGACCAATCCCTATTGCTAATATTTCAATTTCAGTTTTATCTTCAATGAATTTGACAACTTTTTTTAGATGTTTTTCTAAAAAATCACCTGAGTTTACTGACAACGTTGAGTCATCTACTGGAGCTCCGTCAGAAATTACCATAAGTATTTTTCTTTCTTCTTTTCTTTTTTTAATTCTATTAAAAGCCCAAGATATAGCTTCACCATCAATATTTTCTTTCAACAATCCTTCTTTTAACATTAATCCCAAATTATTTTTTGCTTGTCGCCATTGAGTATCTGCCCCTTTATAAACAATATGTCTCAGATCATTTAATCTTCCAGGCATTTTAGGTTTATTATTTTTATTCCAAAATTCTCTACTTTGACCACCTTTCCAATTTTTTGTTGTGAAACCCAATACCTCAACTTTAACAGAGCATCTTTCCAATGTTCTTGATAATATATCAGCACAAATTGCCGCAATTGTTATTGGTCTTCCTCTCATAGAGCCTGAGTTGTCAATTAACAAAGTTACTACTGTATCTTTAAAATCAAGATCTTTTTCTTTTTTAAATGATAATGAATTATATGGATCCATAATAATTCTAGGCAATTTTGAGCTATCTAATAAACCATCTTCTAAATCAAATTCCCAAGCCCTATTTTGTTTCGCCAACAATTGTCTTTGTAATTTGTTTGCAAGTTTAGTTATCACATCCTGGAACCCAATCAGTTGTTGGTCTAAAGTCTTTCGTAATTTTAAAATATCATCAAAGTTTTCTAAATTTTCAGCTTTAGTAACTTCATCAAATTGACTAGTGAATACCTTATAATCAATATTTAGATTAGTAATATTTTTTTTTTGAATTACTTGTTCATTATTTTGTTTTTCCGACTCTGTATCAACTAGTTGTTCGTCAAGTTTATATTCATCAATATCATAATCAGATTCTAAACTAGCTTCTGTTTCCTCATCTTTATTCTGATCTTTGTTGTCCTCTGAATTGCTTTCTTGATCATCATTTGAAGGATTCTGTTGCTCGTTTTCATGATTATCATTATTTTCTTCGTTATTTTCCTCATTTTGAAAAATTTCCATTTTTTGGAGAATTTCTGAAAATCTTGAGGAGTAAATACTTTGAGATTCTAAGTTTTCTTTTAGAAAGTTTATATGTTTTTCTATCACATCATCGAAATCCTTTTCCCAAAAATTTAACATATCATTAGTAAGCGAATTTAACTTAATATTATGAAATTTTTTAAGCATATATAATTCAAATGCTTCAACAACAGGAACATCTTCTTTGGTTTTAAGCTGATCTTTTCTTTTAAGTACAATTAGTTGATTATAATTCTCTGAAAGATTTTTTTTAATTCCTTTTAACATTTTAGACCCTAAACTTTCATATCTAATTTTTTCTGCAATAGCATATAAAGATTTGCAAGACATATTATTTGGTAAATTTTTTTTATAAATTTCTTCGTTAGAAAATTTTTTCTTAAGGGCTGAAGAATCTGACTCTGCTCTTGCTTTAATAAAGTCATTTTTAGAATTTAAACTTTTTAAATTAAAAAAATCAAATTTATTTGAACTCTTATTTTGAGCATCTTTTTTTTTTTCAACAAAATTATCAGAAATTACTTTTTCCGTAGAAGTTAAAGCCTGTCTGAGTTTTTCTTTTAAGTTATTTTCTTTATCTGTATTGTTCATTTAAATTTGAATATTAACAAGAGACTCCGGTAATTCTTCTCCAAAACATCTTTGGTAATATTCAGCTATGATGTTTTTTTCTATTTCATCACACTTATTCAAAAAAGTTAATCTAAATGCGTAGCCTATGTCCTTAAAAATTTCTGTGTTTTCTGCCCAATGTAAAACTGTTCTGGGACTCATTACTGTTGAAATATCTCCAGCTATAAATCCTTTTCTTGTAAGAGAAGCAACTTTTATCATGCTTGCGATTTTATCCTTACCTTTCGAGTTATTATAAGATTTATTTTTAGCTAGTATTATCTCCATTTCTTTTTCAAGGCTTAAGTAATTTAAAGTTGTGACAATGTTCCATCTATCCATTTGACCTTGATTTATTTGCTGAGTTCCATGATATAATCCTGTTGTATCACCTAAACCGACTGTATTGGATGTCGCAAACAATCTAAAATATTTATTTTGTTTAATTACCTTATTCTTATCAAGAAGTGTAAAATTCCCCTCAGCTTCCAATACTCTTTGGATCACAAACATAACGTCTGGTCTGCCCGCATCATACTCATCAAAAACTAAAGCTACAGGATTTTGAATCGACCATGGTAATATTCCTTCATTAAATTGTGTAATTTGTTTTCCGTCTTTAAGAGTAATTGCATCCTTTCCAATCAAATCTATTCTACTTACATGACTATCTAAATTTACTCTTATACAGGGCCAATTTAATCTAGCAGCAATTTGTTCAATGTGAGTAGATTTTCCAGTGCCATGGTAACCTTGCACCAAGACTCTTTTATTGAATGCGAAACCAGAAATAATAGCAAGTGTTGTATCTCTATCAAATTTATAATTTTTATCTATTTCTGGTACAAATTCTCCTTTTTTTGAAAAAGCATTAACTTCCATTTCCGAGTCAAAGCCAAAAGTCTGTTTAATTGAAACTTTTATATCAGGTTGAATATTTAAATCAGGTGTCAATTTTTTTCCTATATGTATTTTTTAATTGTGTGTAAGCTAAAGTTATTAATTTTAATTTTTCCTCGTATTTTTTATTACCAGAATTCAT
>MDTD01185480.1_pt1 | contig 14292 bp, 14 predicted proteins | sample 811221 | NCBI WGS metagenome assembly MDTD01 (sample SAMN05326646, study PRJNA326480) | marine metagenome | isolation source: seawater | place: Pacific Ocean: South West | collected 2011
AAACAACATCAATATTTTTAGTAATATTTTCACAAAACTGGGGGTCCCTAATATCTCCTGATATAATTTTTAAATTTTTATTTTTGTTAATATGCTCTAGCCAACCCCAATTATTAAATGAGTTATATTGAGAAAGTGCAGTCACCTTTAAATCTTTTTTTAACAGTAGTTCAGTAAGATGTGAACCAATAAAACCATCTGCTCCAGTTATTAAAACTTTTTTCATTGTTAAATAATTATATGATTTTTTTTACAGAACTTACTATTTGATTGAAAATGAATTTTTGATCATAAGGTGATAACTTTATTGATGTTGGTATGCTTATAGAATTCAAACCAATACTTTTTGAATTTTGAAATGAGCCTTTGCCAAATTTAGCATAAGGTTTCATCGAGTTTAATGGATAAAAACCTGGCCTAGTTTCAATCCCCTTGGAATTGAGAATTTTCATAAGTTTATCCCTTTTTGACTCACCAATATTTTTTATTAATATTGTATAAATCCAACAAGAGTTAGTAGACCAAGTATTTTTTGGAAGTAAATTTATAAATTTACTATCCCTAAACAATAAATCATAATTTTTGAAAATTTTTTTCCTTTTATTTAGAAAAATATTAATCTTTTTCAATTGAGCAACACCTACAGCAGCTTGTAAGTTGGTCATTCTAAAATTAAAACCAGCAAGAATATGCCAATAATTTTTCTTCGGTGATCTTCCTTGGTTTAAAAGTATCCTTGCCTTTAATGAGTCTTTTAATTTTTTAAACACGACCATTCCACCTTCACCCGTGGTAATTAACTTATTAGGGAAAAAACTAAAAGTTGAGCAATGCCCATCTAATCCAATTTTTCTATTTTTATAAGTCGAACCTAAAGCTTCTGCAGAATCCTCTATTATAAAAATTTTATATTTTTTTGAAATTTTGACTATTTCATCAATTTTAGCTGGTTGACCATATATATGTACAGGAATTATTGCTTTTGTTTTTTTATTTATAACTTTTAAAACTTTTTTTAAATCTAATGTCCAAGTTTCTTTATCGCAATCAACTAGGACGGGCTTGGCTCCAACATTTAAAACAGCGTTAATAGTCGCTGCAAAGGTAAAATTGGGTAAAATAACCTCATCTCCTCTTTTGATTCCTAAGGTTGCTAAAGCAAGCTCAATTGCAGTTGTACCGTTAGAAACTGCAACTGCATGTCCTCCACCAATATACTTTGAAAATTTTTTTTCAAATTCGGGGACAAATTTTCCAGTGGAAGAAATCCAATTACTCTTAATACATTTAGTGAGATTGATTAATTCCTCTCTACCTAAAATTGACTCGGCTAAAAAATATTTGATTTTTTTCACTTTATTTATGAAGATTTAATTCGTGATTGACCATTAAATCAATTAGCTCTTCAATGTTTGTTTTTGGAAACCAATTTAATAGTTTTTTTGCTTTAAAGTTATTCCCTTTTAATAAAGAAACTTCTTTAGGTCTAAAGTAGAAAGGATCTATTTCAATTATAACTTCTCCAGTTTTTTTATTTATACCTTTCTCTTTAATTCCTTTGCCTTTCCATATCAGGTTAATATTTAATTTTTTAAAAGTTTTTTCCGCAAAATATTTTACTGTATAAGATTTGTTTGTTGATATTACAAAGTCATTTGGTTTTTTTTGTTGCATCATTTTCCACATTGCCTCTACATATTCTTTTGCATAACCCCAATCACGCTTAGCGTATAAATTTCCAAGATAAAGTTTTTTTTGTTTATTTAACTTAATTTTGACTGCGCCTTCAACTATTTTTCTTGTTACAAAATTTGTACCCCGTCTTGGTGACTCATGATTAAACAAAATGCCGTTGCATGCAAACATGCCTTGTTCTCTAAAGTTCTTGACTATGTTGAAAGCATAATGTTTTGAAATTGAATATGGTGAGCATGGATTGAACAAGGTTTTTTCATTTTGAGGTGACTTTTTTGTATTTCCATAAAGTTCACTTGTTGAAGCTTGATAAAATTTTGCTTTAGGATAATTTGATTTTAATGCTTCAAGCAGTCTTAAACATCCAATAGCATTTACATCTGCTGTATACTCGGGAATTGAGAAAGATAAATGTACATGTGATTGTGCGGCAAGGTTATAAACCTCGTCTGGTCTAGTTTGTTTGACAATCTGGTTTAAATTAGAACTATCTGTCATATCTCCATAATGTAAAAAAATATCTTTTTTTCTTTCTTGATAAACTAAATTTAAATTTTCTAAGTTTTGAAGATTTTCTATTGATGCTCGTCTTCTGATTCCATGAACCTGATAGTTTTTTTTCACTAATAACTCCGCTAAGTAAGAGCCATCCTGGCCAGTTATTCCAGTGATAAGAGCAATTTTTTTTCTCATTTTTTAGAAATTAAAACTTCTTTAAAATTTATTAGCTTGTGAAAGATTTTTATTTATCTCGTTCCATTGACCAAAATCAAACCACGAGTCTGACGAAAGTGGATAAACACCAATTTTTTGATTATTAGCTCTTAAAATATCAATTAAATTATTGATATCCATTTTATTCTCTTTTTTAAGAAATTTAAAAACATTAGGTTCAAATATGTAAACCCCTGTATTTACAAGGTGATCATAACTAGGTTTTTCAAGAATTTCCTTTAAAGTTCCAGAATTTTTAAGTTTACAAACACCATATGGAATTTCAAAATGTCTTAGAGAACCTACTAATGTTAAAATATTTCTGTCTTTTTTGTGAAAATTTAAAATGTTTTTAAAATCAGTTTTTAGTAAAATATCACAATTACTGACAACAAAAGTAGTTTTTAAGACATTTTTTAGTAGTTTTAATGAACCAATTGTACCCATCGGTTTTGTTTCTTCTTTAAATGTAATATTTAAATTTGTATAATTTTTAAAAAAAGCTTTTATAATCTTCGATTTATCGTGTACCGAAAGAAAAAATTTTTTAAACCCCCAAGAATTAAATTGTTCTATAATCTTTAAAACTATTGGCTTGTCACCAAGAGGGAATAATGGTTTAGGCAAAATCTTAGTAAAGGGATCTAGCCTAGTACCCTTGCCACCCGCCATAATAACTACTGGGATTTTAATGTTATTGTTAATTTTTTTTACCTTATCTTTAAAAATTATATCAATAAGTTTTCTGTTTTTAATTACTGGTATATAATTAAAGTTTTTATTAAAAAAATTTTTAATTTTTTTATGTTCGGTTGATGAATTAACGAAATGAAATTTTTTATTTAAAATTTTTATTACTTTTTCATTCAGGTTTATACCATTGTAGACTGCTTTCCTAAAATCTCCCTCAGTAAATAAACCAACGACTTTTTGATTCTTATCTAAACATATACAAACTTCATAATCTAATTTGTCCATATGTTTTATAGCCTCTTTAATTGAAATTTCTGAGCTAATGGTATAATTTTTTATTAATTCACTAGTCATCTAATCCATCAAGATTTACTGTGTGCCTTAAATGATATTTATCACCCTTTTTTTTCCAAATATGATCTTGTCGAAAACTATCAACTATTTGGTAAAAATTTTCTTTGTCCAGCATAAGGTAATCGAGAGTGTGTTTAAAATATTTTTTTGTAAATTCACCATCATACTTTTTAACAAGTGAACAACCTTCCTCTCTTAATATTTTTCCTTCTCTAATTTCTCTACCAGCATCAGATGTTGCTCTACCTATGCCAAATTTAATGAACATCATATAATAGTGTAGCCAGTCTAATTTATCATCTAAGCTTGAATATCTACTATAAGTTCCCTCAGTTCTGTCGGGATTGGGTTTAAAACCAGTATTTTTTGCGGTGTAATAGTAGTTTTCTTGAGGTTTCCAATCAACATACTTAGACATAAATTCTGTTTTAATATTTAAATTTTTTTCATCAGGGGGGTAAAAAAATTCTAGATCCGACTTATTGTAATCTTCTTTTTTTATTAGATTTGGATAATTTTTTATTGCAAATTCAAAAAGTTCATTAACATTACTCCCTTTCCAGTAAATTTTGTCAGAGTTTTTTGTTGAATAATAATCTTTAGTTTGATTAGAGTCGCCGCCGTATTCTTCGTCTGAAATTTCTCCATAAAACATTATTCCGATATCAAATTTTTTTGCAATATGGTAAGAGTAAGAGTGCTGTCCAAAAACGAAAGGGGTAAAATTATCACCAAGCTCTTTAAATGCTACGTTTGAAAGTTTTCTGTAAAGATCACCATTTGGAAAAAAATTAAAAACATTAAATCCTGATTTTACAAAGTTTTCAAAATTTTCTAACCCGATTGGAGTATATTTAAATGGGGCAAAAGTTATACAAAGTGGGTTCATTCCAAATTTATACTTTAAATAATGCGCAACAAACCCAGAATCCTTTCCACCACTACCTGGCACAAGAACGTCCCACTCTCCTTTTTTGCTCCTATATTTATCTAAGATTTTATGAAGTTGTTGTGTTCTATCTTCCCAATTAACTTTAGGTTTGTTTTCGTGGTGATGACAAGCAGAACAAATTCCATCTTTAAATGTAATTCTAGGTCTTTGATTAGATAAGACGCATTTTTTACAGAAAATTACTTTCTTGGGTAATTTGGGTAAATTTCTTTCTAAAACTTTAGTAATCATTTGTTTGTATAAATATTTTCAGTTCAGGAATTGGTATCAATGTTTGAGGAGATTTGCTACTTTTAAATCAATTTTATTATCTATATCAATATTTTCTGGATATTTTGTTTCAACTGAGAATATTTTTCCATTAAATAAATTTTTATTTTTCTCAAAATTTTTTATCTTAGTTAGATAGAAGCATCCACATGGAGTATAGAGATTTTTTTGAAATTGACTATTTTCAACTCGGAGTTTTTTTTTAATCAATCCTTTTTTTTTAATATTGAAAACTAAGTTTTCTGTCCTGTTTAAATTTTTTATAGTTATTACTGAGTCAATCTTGCTTTGTTTAATTTTTCTATAAACTTTTAAAAATGTCGATATTTTTCTAAATGGTTGGGTTGGCAGTATTAAAAGTAAATATTTAAATTTAAAAGATTTTTTTGTTTTTTTCAAAAATTCATGAATTGCATCATTAATTGAAGATTTATCCCTTGAGTTTTTATCTGATCTCAAAAAAGGAACCCTGGCCCCACTCTTTATTCCAATATTAGCATACAATTTTGAGTCTGTGCTTAAATAAATGTATTTTTTTACTTTGATTTTTTTGGAAAACGTTATTGCCTGTGAAATTAATGATTTTCCCATGACTGTCTTTATATTTTTATTTTTAAGTCTTTTTGACTTAGACCTAGCAGGTATAAAGATAAGTAATTCATAATTTAATACTGATTTAACCATTTAATTTTGAAATTCTCTATTTCTTAATATCTTTTTAACTCTTAAAATTAATTTTTTACTCATTGGTTTATAATAATTTCCGTCTTTTGTTCTTTGAATTATTAACTTTTTTTTTTTTCTTAATAGCTTTACTCCTTTAATTAAAACCTTGGCTTCAAGATTGAAAATTTTACTCCTAAAATCATGATAATTTCTTGGATAAGGATATTTTAACTTTTGTTGATAAATGATCGGACCCTCATCAACATTCTTTGTAACAATATGACATGTGGCTCCAACAATTTTCTCTTTATTAATAACTGTCCATTCAGGACACATTGATCCTCTGTAAAAAGGAAGAATTCCTGGATGACCATTTATAATTTTTGTATTTGATAATTGAAGTAACTGATTTTTAATAATACCAGAAAAATTCAATAAAATATCTATTTTAAGTTTTTTTATTAAATTTTTTGTAACAATTGAATTTATTTTTTTTACAAAGTGAAAATTTATATTATGTTTTTCTAAATCACAAAGTTCAATTCCCACATTACTGTTCATGTAATTATACCAATTTTTTCTAACAGAATCTTTTTCCCTAGTTCCAACAAGAATAACATTTTTGATTTTTATATTGTTCTCAAAAAATCTTTTAATTACAAGATTTGCGACTCTATTATTGAAATATGAAAGAACTCCTATATTTTGCATCTTTTTTTTAGGCGTTGAACTTCTGCTGTAATTCTTGAATTCTATTAATAATTTTGTATTTTGATTTTTCTTTTATTTGTACTTTTTTTTCAATGTTAGGATTTTCATTGCAAAATCGAAAAATATCACTGACGTTTTTGAGTCTTCTTATCTTAAATCGTTCGAGTATATCTTCCCTGCCTTTAATATTTATTTTATCGTTATAAAGTATTGCTGTTTTAATATTCATTATAAAAGGAAGAATTACTAGCGTTGAATAGTATCCCATAACGTGAGTGAACTTCACTATCTCATTATCTTTTTTGAAATTAATTATATTCTTAAGATTTTTGTAATTCTTTTTTTTTGTTCCAGGATGTAAAAGATAAAAATAGTTATATTTTGCTTTTAATTTTGAAAATATTTTTTCAAAAAAATCTATTGTTGAATATTGACTATAATTAAAATTTAATTCTTTAAAATTTTGTAAAACAATTAGGATTTTTCTTTTTTTTTTCTTAATTTTTTTATTTTTAGATAAAAACTCTTCATAGCCGGGATGTCCCATCTTAAAAATTTTTGACTTGCCTCTTGTCACTAAATTTATCTTTTTAGTAGAAAAATCATCCAACGTCCAAATTTCATCACCAAAAAATGTTTTTTTTTTCTCGATAAATCTTTCTTTTATATAAGCCCAGCTATCTAGAAATTGAATTATGTAATTATTTTTCAAATTAGTAATTTTTTTACATATCATATTAGATTTTACAGCATCTGTTACTATTATCTTAAATTTTGAAATTTTGTTCATAGAAATTGGCCTAACATTTTTTTTAAAATTTTTTTTTCGCCTTAGGTTTAAATTTGAAAAGATTACAATTTCAATTTTTTTTTTCTCGATAAGTTTAAAAATTGGTAAGAGATAAAATAAACTTCCATATTGGTTTAATACAAAACAGATTTTCTTAGAATTCATTTTTATAAAAGACAACCTCTTTCATTAATTGACTCATTTTTTTTTGTATTTTTTTATTTAAATCAAAGTTTAATTGATTAAAAACAATTAATTTTTCGCTTTGTATTTTCTCAAGATTTTTAAAATATTTTTTGTCGTAAAGTTTTTTTAATCTATTTTTCTTAATATTTGAAAACGGCCAGCCCTTTTTTCCAAATCCTAATTTTTTTTTAAATAGTGGTTCGTGGTATAACGGCTCTCTGTATCCGTTTCTAAAAGAGAGGCCTTCAGCAGATAATATTTTACACAATTTGGATTTTTCTAGTCCTAAAAATTTTTTATGATAAATTATAGGTAGAAAATAATAAACATTAGTGTACCCTTTTTTAATTTTAGGTATTTGAAAAAATTTGAATTTTTTTAATATAGATATCATTTTTTTTGCGTTTTTTTGTTTAATAGTATTAAGTTTTTTTAATTTTTTTAACTGTTCAATTGCGATACCAGCCTCTATCTCTGTCATTCTAAAGTTAAGCCCAAAAGTATTCGCAATGTTTTGTACCTTAAATTTATTTGTTACTGCTTCACCGTGGTTTCTCACTAAACAAGCATTAAGCCAGTGCTCTTTATTTTTGCAAAGCATAACTCCACCCTCGCCAGATTGAATTGTTTTGTGTCTATTAAAAGAGAAAATACCGATGTCACCAATTGTGCCTGCAAACCCATTAGGTGTTATGGCGCCGGGAGATTGAGAATTATCCTCGATTAAAAAAATTTTATTTTCTTTAGCAATTTTTTTTAATTCTGCTGACCTCCCTGATTGACCAAATAAATTCACAAGAACTATGGCTTTAGTTCTTTTTGTTATTTTATTTTTTACACTTTCAGGTGATAAATTAAAATCATCACTAGATATTTCAGCAAAAATTGGGACGCAATTAGCTTGTAAAATAGATGTCGCTGTGGCGTGCATAGTGTAAGGAGTTGTAATAATTTCATCTCCAGGCTCAGGTTTTATTGCCATTATTGCTGCATAAAGGGCGGTTGTTGCAGAGTTAAAGGCCACTGCATGTTTAGATTTAAATTTTTGTCTAAAATTTTTTTCCAGTTTTTTTACGTATTTGCCACCAAAAAATTCTTTACTTGCTGAGGCGCTAAAACCGGACAGTTCTCCTGATTTAAGTATCTTGTTAACAATGTTTTTCTCTTCAATGCCAATAAAATGCTTTTCCTGATATTTAAATAGTGGTTTACCACCATTAAAAGCTAGTTTATTAAAATTTCTAAATTTTTGCATAATTCTCTAACATATTATTAAGCTTTACAATTTCAAATGATAAGTAAAAATTGCTCTTATCATATTTCTTTTTTTTTAAGACTATATCTTTTACATCTTTATAAAGATTCGTTAATGGATCTAAAGGTCCTACATGAAAATTACTAGATTTTGTGCTTAAAAAATTGTAGTTGGGATATATTTCATTTTTTTTATTAGGTGTTAATTTTTTAACTACACCGCCTGATCTAAGCTCATAAACTTGGTTTTTACAATTTATAGTCATTTCTTGATATTCAATTTTATTTTTTTCATATTTATTACTAATAAAATAAACTGGTATTCCACCAATTTTAATAAAAAAAGAAAAATTTTTATAAGGCTTGAGCTCATGAAAATTTAATATAAGTGATTTAAAATCTATTTTTCCACAAATTTTCATAATTTCATATAAATAATGAGACGCATTGTTCAAAAATCCTTTACTGTAAGTTACTGTAATAAAATCAATATTTTTCTTATTAATCTTTTTTAAAAATAAACAAGTTTTTTTGTCCCAGTTTCTTTGGTAACTTACATATACTCTCTTTTTTTTGTTCATTACAAAAGAACCAATTAATTTTGCCTCCTTTATCGTAAGACTTAGTGGTTTTTCTAAAATATAAAATTTAGCTTCAATTTTGTGAGATATGCTTTTTATTAGCTCGTATCTTTTGTTTGGAGGTGTGGAGAAAACCACTATATCTGTTTTAATCTTTTTTGGTATTTCGTTTAATTGGAAAAATTTTTTTTTACTAAGGTTAAAATTTCTAGATATTTGATTAAAATTTTTTCTTGATTTATCTATCAAGGCAATTGGTGAGATTTTATTCTTTATTATGGCATCAACATGAGTCCTTGAGACACCACGGAGATTTTTATAAGTTGCCCCAATTTTACCCAAACCTATTATTACCGCATTAATCATTATAATTTTTAATATAGACAAAGCTCCGCACTTTGCAAAAGTACACTCTTACACTAATCGCTTTCATTTTTTACAATGGGCTAAATAAAAACTCGTTTCTATTTATTGTTGTTTTTAAATCGCCTATTAAAACTTTAATTTTATTTCTTTGAAGGTCTATAATTTTAAAAATCATATTTGTGAAAGGACCTGAAGAAAATTTATATTTTTTATTTAAAGTTAAATCAAAAAAATTTTTAGATAAAAAACCTTTATCGCTCTCAGAATCTTTGCACTTTTTAATAAAAGCAGATATTTCAACTTGAGACTTTTGAAAACCATCTAAAAAATACTTTAAGCCTCTAGAAAACTTTAAATTATTAATTACGTTTTGACTATTAAAACCTTCATGAAAACAAAAAAGATAATCACCAAGCAAGTCGATGTCCTTGTAAACTAATTTATTTTTATTGAATCTTTGTAAACGTATTTTAGGTATATAAATTTTGTAATCTTTGCCGATCTTCTTTCTTAAATCCTCTTTGAGTAAATTTAAATTTTTTTTGTCAAATTTTATTACAGTCCACATATTACTTATTTTCCAATTCTTTTTTAAGTTCGTCGTATTCTTTCATTTTTCTTTTCATAAAACTTATTGTTAAATTAGTTCTTACTGAAATTCCTTTTGGAGTAATTATGTAACGAATGTAATTAATTTTATCTGGATTTTTCTGAAAATTTCGAATTTTTACTAATCCCTTTTTTTGAAGAGCTTTGAGGCAATAATTTAGTTTACCTAGGCTAAAGCCTAAATCTTCAGCAAGTTTTCTTTGAGAAGTTTTTTTAACTTTGTCAATTTTTCGCAATACTTCAAAGTGATCTTGGTTCTCTTTCATAATGTTCAAATTTTGAACAACATAGCGTTCAAACATTGAACAGTAAAGTTATTTGTTTATATTTTCCAATATTTAGGTATAAGGAGATTTTTATCAACTACATTTAGATTTGGAAAAACATCTATATTTTGTATTTTTTTTGAAATTTTAAGTATTTTGTTGAATTGACTTTTAGAGCTTACCCCAATTATTACTCTATCTACCTCGGCAATATTAAAAACAAATTTCATACAAGCTGCTAACCTTGATATTTTTTTTTCATTAAAAAAACTATCTATCTTTTTAAAAACCGGCCATTTATTAAAATATTTTGGTCTTGAGTAACTATCCTTTAGTAATATTCCTTTTAAAAAGATTGATCTAGCATGAATCTCTTTTACTTTTTTTTTAATTTTTTTTAAAAGTTTATTTTTTATAAATCTTTGGTCTAAAAGATTTATTGGTATTTGCACAATATCAATTTTAAATGTTTCTAAAATTTGTTTAAGTTCTTGAACAGTATATACTGAAACTCCAATATTTTTTATTAATTTTTTTTTCTTAAGTTTTAACAAAGAGTTATATATTTTAAACTTATCTTTTTTTAAAAACATGTCAGGTTCATGAATATGTATCGTATATATTCTCTTTACCCTAAGTCTTTTGATTGATTTCAAAACCTGATTTTCTAATTCATTATCAAAATTCCTAAAAATTCTTTTTTTTGTTAGTTTTGTTATTATATTTACGGGAATTTTTTGTTTTGAAATAATGTCTCCTAAAAGTTTTTCTGAATTTCCATAATCTGCTGCTGTATCAAAATACAATATATTATTTTTAATACATAATTTAAATATTTGTTCGAATTCATTTAATTTAAAATTTTTTTGTCTTAATCCGTATTTTTGACCAAAGTTAGCGCAACCGATTACATACTTGTTTGTTTTTATATTCTTTTTACTCATTAGCATTAAATTGTTTATAAAAATTTCTTAATGAAAGACCCTCATATTTTTTTAAATAATTTTTATAGTTAGGGTAGTTTTTATAGTAAAATATATATTTAAAATCATTATAATTTGTTATTTTTTTATCTAAATCATTGTTTTTAATATTATTTTCGTATTCTAAATAATTTATCTTTGCCAATTTCATTGAGAAGTCGCCAAAATATTGAAAGTTCGTTGAACTATAAATAACTGTAGGTAAGCTGTAAATGGTCAAGAACAAGACTGGAAGTATTTTTAATTTTAGCTTAATCAAATCATATATAATTTTAGAAATTATTAAAGATGAAATAAATGAGAGAGCGAAATTTATGTCTTTTCTAAAAAAAACAACTGAATACAAAAGAAAAATGATTGAGTAAAGTAAAACATATTTAAGATAATCTCTCTTACTATCTGTTTTTTTCAGATTTATAATCAATAAAAAAGTTATTAATGCAAATAAAAGAATGAATATAACAATAAGAAATTTTAAATTTTCCTTAATTTTTTTTTGAATTATTTTGTTTGTATCAAAATATTTAAGAGAATTCTCAAGTGAACTCATATTTAATGAAGCTGCAAGATTATCAATAGCCCTTAACGTATAACCTTTAAAATTTCTTGGGGCATAGGTTGATCTATAAAAATAAAGATCTGAGTCTTTATTTTTATTAAAAATTTGTTCGTAAACTTGTGATCTTTTATTATCAAGTCTTTCTGTAAAAATTGGCAAAAACTTACCTGTATAAACAAAAACTACTAAGACATATACTGCAATCGGACTTATCGCTATCACGATTTTACGCAGATCTACTTTGTTAAATAGTAAATGAATACTTAGACAAATAATTGGATAGATTAAAGCACCTTCTGTAATAAAGAAATTAATTAAATTTAGAATAAAATAAAAAAACAAAGAAAGTGTATTATTTTTTTGTTTATAGATTTTTAAAAATACTAAGATACTTAAAAACCCTAGGAAAGCATTAAATACATGTCCAAAGAAAACAGACCAAGAAAGTGCTTTTATGCTTATGCTGTAATTTATTGAATACAAAATAGAGCTAAGAGCGCTAATAAATTTATTATTGGTAAGTTCTTTGACTAAAAAAAATAATGTTATAGCAGACAAAAAATAAACAAAAACTACAACAAAAATCCAGATATTGTAATTTTGGGGAATTAATTGTGTGATAAACCAATAAAGCGGCAAAAATCTACTTTCCTGTGTCGAAAAAAAATAAAAGTTTTGTTCTTGGATTAAATTATAAAGTTTTGAGCCAAAAATATATGGGTAATCATCTGATAGCCATGAGTTTTGATTTGTCAAAAGTAAAAAGATTAAATTAGTTGTCGCTAATAATATTATTAGATGTTTAACTTTTATATTTTCCTTATCTATATCTTTAAACACTTATATAATTTTTGGTTTAGGCAGTGGGATAATAAACTTTCCCTTATATCCCTTTTTTTTAAAAATTTTTATTAATTCTTTTGAAATATGCCATGAGAATAATATTAAATAATCAGGTTTAGACTGGAATATTATTTTCTCATCTACTATGGGTATTTTAGTGCCTGGTAAGTAATGTCCAATTTTGTGTGATCCCTTAACTTCGCAAATATATTTTATGATATTACTATCTAAACCAACATAATTGACTAATGTGGTAGCTCGTGAAGGCGCGCCAACACCAAAGATTATTTTATTTTTTTTGATTTTTTTAATAAGAGATATGAGTTCTATTTTAGATCTGACGACTCCATCTTTAAATTTTTTTATACTTTTTGAGTTTATTTTTTTTTTTTCAGTTTTTAACAAAGATAATACATTTTTATTCGTAGTCTTTTTTTTTTCTCTGGTAGCATAAACTCTTATTGACCCACCATGTGTTCCAATTTTTTTTGCAAAAATGATTTTTAATTTGTATTTTTGAAAAATTTTCTTAAGACTTGTTAAAGTGTAATACCTTAGATGTTCATGATAAATTGTATCGTATTGTAATGTTTCTATCAAAGACAAAAAGTAATGTGACTCGGTTATAAAAATTCCGTCGTTTTTTAAAATTCTCAAAATATTTTTTATTAACTTATTGATATCGTCAATGTGGGCAAATACATTTGTGGCGGTTATTACTTTTGCTTTTCCATATTTTTTTAAAATTTTTTTTGAAACACTTGTATTAAAATAATTAAGTATGGTTGGTATTCCATCTTTTATAGCTTTTCTTCCAATATCTTCTGGAGTTACACCTAAAACCCTTACATTCTTAAATTTTTTTAATAAGTTTCCATCATTTGACCCTATGTCAACAACAAGGTCATTTTTATTAAGATTAATTAGTTTTTTTGTTTCATAAAATAATTCTGTAAAATTTTCTCTCAAAATTTTTGTTGTACTACTAGTGTATGGGTAGGTTTTTGGAAAAATTACATTTTTAGAGATAATATTATTGATCTGGTATAATTTTGATGATGGGGAATAAAGAAGATCAGTGGGAAAAAAGGTTGAAGAAGTGCTTTTGTTTGATATTTTTTCTAAATTATTTACCGCGGGAAGATACCCCAAAGAAAGTACAGTTTTAAGATCTTTTTTTTTTGAAAATTGACATCTATTAATGATCTTTGAAAATTTTTTCATTTAAGTGTCAAAGCTTATAACATATTATAACTATCAATGTATGCACATTTTAAATAAAAATTCCATTTCTGTAATAGGAGGAGCTGGTCATGTAGGTTTTCCTCTAGGTTTAGCATTTGCGCTGAAGAGATATAGCATTAGACTTATAGATATTAATAAAACAAATATAGAAAAAATTAAAAATGGAGAAATTCCTTTCAAAGAGAAGAATGCTAGGGTAAATCTCAAAAAATGTTTAAGAGAAAAAAGAATTAAATTTGCTAATAATTTAAGTCAAATATCACAAAGTAAATATATAATAGTATGCATAGGCACTCCCATAAATAATGATTTAAAACCAAATATTAAATATTTTTTGAATTTTTTTTATGATTTGAGGAAAAATATAAAAAAAGAGCAGATTATTGTAATAAGAAGTTCAATTTATCCAGGATTAATAAACAAAGTTGAAAAAATTCTTAAAAACAAGAACCAAAATATTGTTTATTGTCCCGAAAGAATTGTGCAAGGACTTTCCCTTGAAGAGTTGCCAAAACTACCTCAAATCATAGCCGGAAAAAATAAATACGCTGTAAA
>MDTD01193570.1_pt1 | contig 14290 bp, 14 predicted proteins | sample 811221 | NCBI WGS metagenome assembly MDTD01 (sample SAMN05326646, study PRJNA326480) | marine metagenome | isolation source: seawater | place: Pacific Ocean: South West | collected 2011
ACCCAAAAATTCTCTCTTAAATCAGATGTGTTATAAAGATAAGTTATAGTTGGTTTCTGAAACAAATTCAGTAACAATGTAGAACCACCACTCATTGCTACGAACTTTTCGGTGTTTGCAAATAATTGTAATTGAATTTCATTGTAGGTTAAGTCATTGTTTTCATTCACTATATCATCAAACAATATAACGTCATCATAATATGTGGTTAATTTATGGTCTGTAATATTACCAATTCCTTCTACACTAGCTGATAATGTCTCTTTGTACATTATTGTGGCCATCTCGTTTTGGTCTGGTGGAAATTCAGTATTACTAGGTCTTTTATAAATTACAGTATAACCCTTATCAGTTAAATAATTAAATATCTCATACAAACACTTAATATCAAAATACCCTACTGGTCGTGTACCGTGTTCCCAATTGTATCTGTTTGCAACCACCACAAATGGTTTATCAAATACAAACCTATCGTTCTTGTATTGGTCTGCATAGTTTGGAAGTTTCCATTTTCGATAATCCAATATACCACAACCTTTTTCTTCACACATGAACTCTTCCCACAAATCCCACTCATCTTTGTATATCTGTGCATTACTTTTATTTCCATATATCCACGGATTAGGTAGGACATCAAGACCAGCTGCTGAGTTATCTATCGTACGATAGTCATACTTCTCCTCCACATTATCACAAAAGTAATAGAATGGTTTCATACCTTTACTTACAACCACCTTTTCTAGTTGATTGTTCTCATGTAACCAATATGCATAGGGTAAGGCCAATGCTAATTCTATACCAAATTCAGGATGAACATCAACTGTAATCATATCATTTTCTCTAACTCTTTAATCGTGTATTGTTCCATTTCATTTGACATTGGCCCATCATCTACTATTCTCTCGTGTAAATTTTCATTTGGTTGTAATCCAATTTTCTTAACTTTCAATTCTTTTCCCTTTGGTAAATACTTGTTAGCCATAGCTTGTAATAAATTACCAATAGAAGTTGACTTTGGTATATCACAATAGGGTTTTGAACTGTCACTATTGAGACCATTTAACATCAAATCAACAGATTGATTTTTAGTCAAAAAGAATCGAGTTGCTTTAGGTTCAGTAACAATAACTTCTTCACCTTTTTCTATCAGAGACTTCCACTTATAAAGAACAGAGTCAATAGAATATATAACGTTACCCATTCTAACAACTCTATATTTTATCCTATTGTTTATCTCTTGATATTCATCGAACAATCTCTCCATCAAAAACTTGGTTGCTCCATACGGGCCCGATACTTGAACTGCTTTATCTGAACTAACACCCAGTACAAAGTCCACTTCGTACTCCCTACCACCATTTAAATAAGGCATGTGAACACGATTACTTAAAGATTCACTTAATACATTCATCGAACCAATTAAGTTTGTATGTATTGACTCACGAGCCCCACCAGATTGCATTGATTGAGCTAGTGCGGCGAGATGAAATACACCTTTGACATCTCTGTAAGCATTAGCAACCTCAAGTTTATCTGTGACATCACCAACCACTATTTCTATGTCTTTATATCTTTTTTTCATCTCTATTAATTTCTTAGAAGTTCTTGAAAAAACTCTGACCCTACCACCCATATAGAGAATCCTACTACACAGAGCTTGTCCAACAACTCCGGTTCCACCGGTTATTAAATACAACTCATCTTTTTTAATCATATTGACTCGAATCCTTTTAATTGACTGTAATTACTGACTACTTGAACTGTTGGGAAAGCAACCAGATACCTACAAAAGTCTAACGTTGTTTTGTCCATTATCATTTTTGAATAGTTCCAAGCAAATATTATTATTAAATCAACATAAGTATCTTTCAAAGCTGACGGTGACACTATTGGTATTTCTGTATTTGCTATATATCTACCACACCTTTCTGGTGACTCATCCACTATAAACTTAACTATATCTTTATTTATATTTGTTAGATTACAAAACATATTTGCCCTACCGGATGCTCCATACCCAGCTATCGTATATTTCCTAGACAGTTTTTCTATCGTTTCATTGAATTCGGATATATGTTTTTTTACATCCTCTCCATATTTTTTTAAGTGACTAACATTACCTATTGTCTTGGACTCTAATTCTATCCTATCAGATACCTTTTGTGATTCATATGTATTTTGATTTCGAACGGTGACACGGATTGAACCAGAATGTATTGGTATCTCATCGAAATCCACTAAAGTCATATCGTGTCTCCGAAATAAATTCCTCAGAGCTGTAATTGAGTAATAAAAAATATGTTCGTGGTAAACGTTATCCCATTGTTTTCCATCAATTAAACTTTTTAAATAATGAACCTCAAATATAAAATCTCCACTTGGTTTCAACACATGATGAATTCCTCTGATAACACTTTGGACATCTATTATATGAGCAAATGTATTGTTAGATATGACCAAATCGTACTTACTTTTAAATTTATCATCACCAAATGTAGTTTCATCAAAAAAGTCATTATAAACTTGTAAACCTTTGTTTTTTGCTAATTCAACCACATTGGTTGCTGGGTCAACACCCTCGACAAGAGCTCCTAGTTTCTTCAAGGGTTCTAATAAGACTCCATCGTTACAACCTATCTCTAAAATCTTTTTATCACGAACATTATACCTTTCGTTCAGTAAATCAGCTACACCTTCGAAATGATTAGACAAACCAACCGATGATAAATACCTATAGTCCTCAAATAATAATTTCGGATTAATTACCGAATCTGTTTGTACCAATTTACAATCATTACAAACTAATAGACTTAATGGATACTTACTTTGAATTTTTAATTCATCCTTGTTTGGAAAATATCCAGCTAGTGGAACATCACCCAAATTCAAAATTGTTTCAAAACTATGACCACCACAACTAGCACAACTAATTCTTTTATTATACCCATTCATTATATAACTCCAGAATCTTGTAAAAATTTATACGACTCATCCTCGGTCATCAGAGAATCTTTTGAACTATATGACCAAATATCTGAGTTTACATTATGGGTGTTAATCAGATAATTGTCATGCTCTTCTGTTCTGAACCATTCTTCCTCTGAAATCATCTCCTCGTGTAATTTCTCACCAGGTCGAATACCTACTATTTTTATTTCTGTATCATTCTTATATCTTTTGATTAGACATTTTGCTAAATCTATCATCCTCATTGATTTTATCTTAGGTACAGCTATCTTTCCATGAGATATGGGATGATTATACGTCCAATCAATCAACTCTACAGCGTCATCTAATGTGATTAGAAATCGTGTCATATCAGGATGGGTTATAGGTAAAAAATCACTATTACTTTTCAATAATTGTTTGAAATATGGAATGACCGAACCAGTGGATTCCAAAACATTACCATATCTGACTGTAACGACTTTGGTATTTGACTTTGTTTCTGCGTAGTTAGAATATAACTTCTCACTAATAGCCTTACACATACCATAGATATTAATCGGTTTACAAGCTTTATCAGTCGATACAAATATCAATGTTTGAATATTATTAAACTCACGAATACTTTCAATTACATTTTGATGACCAATTATATTAGTCTTAACACTTTCAATAGAATTACTCTCACATATGGGGACGTGTTTAAGAGCTGCAGTATTTATAACAACATCAGGTCTGAATTTATCAAAACAATTTCTTATTGAATCCTTATCTCTAATGTCACCCAAATAGGATTCTAAATCCACATACTGTTTCATCAAATCAACGTGTTTATGTTCATCTCTTGAGAATATCATAAGGGAATTGTTTTCATTATACCGTCTGATAAGAGCTCGTCCTAAAGCACCAGTCCCACCTATGATTAAAACTTTTTTATCAATCATTTAGATAGTTTTCCTTTATAAATTTTATAATATTACCTCTTGGATTCCAACCTAACAGTTCATTTGCATTTTCATCTATACAAAGTGTCTCTCTCATCTCACCTTTTTGTTTGGGTATATACTGTTTTGGATATTTACCGAAAGCCTCAGCTATCTGATTGATGGAGTAGTTTCCACCGTTACCTAACTCAAAAATTTCACCGTTGACCTCATCCATTGACTCTCCACATCTAATTAATCCATCAACGATATCACCAACATATGTAAAATCCCTACGTTGTTCTCCGTCACCTGTTATCGTTAACGGGTCTCCGTTTTTATATTGTCTTTCAAATATACCCAACACACAACAGTAATCTCCTTGTGTGAGTTGGTGTTCCCCATAGACATTATAAAATCTACATATTGATAATGGTACACCAAAAACCTTATTATACAATAGACACATTTCTTCACCTTGATATTTTGAAAATGTGTATGGGTTTGAATAAACATCACCATGTACAGATGATGAACCTGAATAAACGACTGGTATTTTGAAAATCTTTGCCATATTTAAAACATTCTCTGTTCCAACAACATTAGACATGAATGTCTTATGAGGATTAGTAATTGATGGTTGTATTCTAGCCCGAGCTGCTAGGTGATAAATTATGTCAGGGTTAATCCAAGACAGATATTCTAAATTGGTTTTAGAAATATCTATATCATGATAAACACAACCGTCTTGTTCGTTTTCTTTCAAACCTGTTGAGTAATTATCTAATGACACGACTTTATGACCATCTGATAATAATCGTTTAATTAAATTAGTACCAACAAATCCAGCTCCACCAGTAACTAAAATTCTCATCCTAACTCCAAATCCTTTTCCAATTTTTTAGAAACATTTCCTCTGAATAATATTTTTCAAATCTTTTTTGTGTGGTATCCATGCATAATTTATAAAACTTATCATCCTTTAACTTTCTAGCTATGTCTTTAGCTTTATCTATATCTCCAAGTTCAACAGTAGTTAGAGGATGTAATATCCTTTGAGTGTTTAAGTTTGAGTAACCAATACAAGGTATTCCATGAAAACTAGTGTTCAATTGAAACTGACCAGCAGCTGCTGTTCCTAATTGGACACCAACATTAAATTGTGATAGAATGTCTATCCACTCCCTCCACATAACCCACGGAATATGTTTTAATATCTGACTCTCTTCTGGTTTCATTCTACCAGTAGTTATCGCAGTTATGGGATTACCTAGTTCTAAAGCTACTTGATAAGAATCAAATCCACCATAATCTTTTACCCAATTACCACCTATGATTGTTCCATCACCCCACTCATTTCTTCGAACAATACCATCTGTAATCATAACTGTAGGCATCAACTCTGTTCTCACATTGGTTAATCCGTGATAATAGTTTAAATCAACATCATTGTGACAGAAAATTATATCCATTTCTGTTATAAAATTAAAGTACCATATTTGTTCATCAATTGGACTGTCTTGCCAATAGTTATAATAACTTTCTTGCATAACGGTAACTTTTTTACATACCCTACGGTATTGTTCTAGTAATGGGTAATTTAATAACATTCTTCTCTTCTTAGGTAATATCATAACCCCAACATCGTATAAATTATCAGGTAGAAAAGATAACCTAGAAAATTGATGATGTGTTGCATCGGTTAAGTACATCCAAGCAGCATCAGTCCTTATATTGGGATTATCCAATGTAATCTTACCCTCAAATCCACCCTCTGTGAAAAAACCCACTTTTATCCCCATACTAAATCTCCCATCTCTTCTGTTGTCATTTTAGGAGCAGATTTAGAATTGTAAGGTTCCGTTAGTTTATTGTCGTCTTGATTCTCTTCCATTCTGATGTGAATATCATCACCGTATAAATAAGTTCTATCCACCTCTTTCCGAGATATTAAATCCTCGTTGGTTTTCTCACCTGGTCTTTTACCAATTATTTCTACATCATTGGATATAAACTTAGCCAAGTCTAACATATTCACACACTTCATTTTGAATGATTTAACAAATCCACCACCGTTGTCCCTGGTGAAGTTAATAGTTCTATTAATAAGGTCTGCTGCATCTTTTTGGGTGAATATCAATCTATTCATATCCGGGTCTGTGAGTTTCAAAGGTTTACCTTCTTTTTTCAATTGAATCCAAAAAGGTAATACAGAACCATTACTATGTGCGACATTAGCAAATCTAGTCAGTGCAAATCTATTATTATCATTATTACTATTCATAAAAACTCGTTCCATGAGATACTTCGAAGCTCCGTAGACACTTTCTGCTAGACAAGCTTTATCCGTACTAATACCAATCGTAATCGGAACATCATTTATAATACTAGCTTCTACCACATTTAAACTACCCATCACATTAATATGACAACCAGCTATTGGGTTTGTCTCCATTAAATCAATATGTTTCATAGCTGCAGAGTGTATAACTACATCTGGTTTAACGTCTTTGAAAACTCTAAGTAATAAACCCTTATCTTCAATATTACCGACATAAGATTTTACATTAGGATACTCTCGTTTTAATTCTGAGATTTTCTCTTCGCTACGACTGACATTTATATATTCATTATCGTTTTGTCTGATAAGAGCTTTACCAACAGTTCCTGTTCCGCCTGTAATTAAAACTTTCACTTAGACTCCAAATAATTCTATTATTTTAAACTGTTCCACCATGCCCTTACCTTTTTTATTACATTGAAAATTATTATGGAAAGCGTCAAGTGATTTTCGTTTGAAATATGATTTATGGCTCTGAGATTTAAATTCCTCTAATGAACTTAATTTGTTTGTGTAAATACTTTGAATATCAACAAATAAATTTGGTCTCCAACTATTTAGTGAGCTAAAGGTATGATATTCTAATATACTAATGGGTTCGAACCTACACAGAGCTGCTCCAAATCCATTTACAAGTCTATGTTCAAACATGGAGTCTTCTTTAGTCGGAATAAACAATCCATCATATTTTCGTTTTTTCAAGAAATCATTCTCAATATAATTTATCCAACCTGGTTCGGAACAATCCTCAAAATAATCATACTTAGAATGATAAACTGTAACGTGTTCAGTCAGATTATCCCAAAAATCCCAAACATTATCAACTTCTTTCCTTCTGTCTAATTTATTGGTTTCATCATAACCTTTTGCTCCACCTTTAGTCATACAAAGAATATCAAATTTTGTATCATGGTGTTTAAAAATAGTTCCCATCATACCAATCTCGGTATCATCAGGATGTGGTGATAGACATAACGCTCTTTTGAGATTTAGAAATTTCAACTTACAACCCACTCTGGTTTTATAGATTTGAAAAAATTACCTGTATAGATTTTTATACCTCTTCTTCTGAGATAATCTCTCAAATCCTCTACAACATCATTAACATGACCATCAATCGTTCGGTCATCTATATTATAAATAGTTTCAAAATTACTCTGATTCAAATATATTTTTCCCTCTTTATATCTGACTACTATCGTACGAGTTATGCCCTTAGAATCCAATAAAGATTTCCAGTCAGATAATATTTCATTAATCATATCTGATATTTTTTTCTCACTATACTTTTTAGGATACATATTTTCTTTGATTATTTTACAAGGTGAACCAGCTGCAAGACATCCACTTGGTAGACTTTTATTCACCAGGGAATTAGTTCCAATCACAACATTATCACCGATATTTACATTTGGTAAAACTATACTTCTTGCTGGTAACCAAACATTCTTACCTATTCGGACAGGCCCAAAACCTGCAGGAAATCCCTGGACTATATCCAACCAAGCTCCATGAGTCCAAATCATTACCTCTGCTCCTATTCCAGTTTCGTCACCAATTTCTATCGACTCCGAGGGGTTTATTATGGTATTTTCAAAGATACCCACCCCATTACCTATTTTAACTTTTGAATTTGGTCCTGTGTTTCCACCTCTACCTATCTCCACTCCATCAGCCATGAATAAATACTCACCTATTTCTAATTCTCTACATTGAATATTAATATTGTCGAGCAGGATAGAGCACCTACCGATTGATATTTTTTCACAATTAATATTAACATTAGTCCCAATTCTTACCGATGGATGTATGTCGATATATTTGGCATTTATTTTAGTCATTGAACACGTCTTCCCAATTATAGGTTTTAGACTGATTAAACATATTATAACAGTTGTGATGACTCATATCACTAGCTTTCTTATACCAATCATGTCTCAACCTACCACCACTTACATCATCGGATAAAAGTTCACCCTTGACATATGACCTTTTTTTGGTGTGTTTTCTATTGTGAACTAATAAAATATTTTTTATTATATACTGCGGTATACTTCCTTGAAACAATCTTTGTAACTGAAACATAAAAGCAGTATCCTCATGGATGAAAAAGGATGACTCTGGTATATTCACACCGGATTTAACTAAATCGGATGATATTACCAAGCCACAACCGTTAAATTTATAATTATTTATTGTTCTTACATCTAACTTTTCGACCTTGTCATTGAAGGAATTCATCTCGTCTATGTTCATATTATACCTTAGACTCCACCAATTTTCGGTGTCTCCATCAACAAATGGTTTATCTGTAAACTCATTATGTTCAACTGGTAGCCAACTATCATCCCACATCTTACAAGTTCCAAAAAAAGAAACATACTTTGGTGTTTTTTCCTTGACACCCTCGTGTAGATTATCTAATATTTCAAATGTTTGTCTAGGTATCAAAGAGTCACTTTCTCCCCACATCAATATATCGACCTTAGTGCAATATTTTACGTTAAAATCCCTCCGATAGTCCGCTATCGTATAAATACTATTACTGACTTCGTTTGTGAAAAGTTTCAAATTATATCCACCATATTCAAAGTCTCCGAACAATCTTTCCAGTATGTCATGATATTTTTGTTTTATGTCAGAAATATTAGTTTGTTTTTCATCAACCTTTTCTAATTCCTCACTACAGTTAAAATATAAATCTATTACGACTTTGTCTTTATTATCAAGTATATCAACAGCGTTTTTAACACTCTGAAGATACTCTTCGATTAATTCTATCTCATACCATTGAATCAAACACCCAATAGCAATTTTATTTTTTATTTTCAATTAAGTCTCCATAAAAATATTTGTAGGTTTTTTCCATAAAATAGTTAGTAAGTTGATTGTCCTTATTATTTGGTATTGCGTTATACTGATATATCCAACCACACTTCGTAAACAACATATCATCGTTCAATATTTCTTTACGATTCATGTCATTCATATTGAACTCATAAGGTAATAACTTAAAATCTATTTCGTTTCTATGTACTAACATATTGACTGGTGTCTGGTCTGTTCCGTTGAAAAAAGTCTGCTGTAATTTAATCAAATTATCCTGATATGTGAAGTAAAAATTTACAATATCTTGAAAAAATTGTCGATGAGTTTTATTAACTAGGATAAAACCACAATCAAAATATTTTTCCCATGGCATCATGTAACCATCAAAAATATATTTTGAGTAATTTTCGATACCTCTTAAAACCCAATCCCAACTACCATCAAATTCAACACCACATAATTTATTCTCTGTCATCTTGAAAAAGTTTGGACAATCAGGATGGATTATAGTGTCAGCATCAACCATTAGGATTTGGTCATAGTCAATCTGATTTGACTCTAGAATATCAAAAAGATAATACCTTTGCCAACAGATTCCCATTTTATTATTATCCAATAATAGTTCATTCAATACAAATAACTCACAATTATTTTTATCACACCACTTTTTCCAACTATCAATAGAATATTTATAGGAAGCTCTTCTACTACTAGCATATCTACCATCACCTTTAATGTCGACATCCATCATGAATACTAAATTTTTCATACTAACTCTCTTAGTTTATTTTTTATAACATCCATTATCTTGATGTCGATGTCTGGTTTTATACTTAAAAATTCCTTATCAGAAAAAACGTAATGACCACAAATCTTTATTAACTCTTTCTTATTATCACTTGGTACAAAATCTTTATCTACCCACTTCTCCCATCGTTTTGACTCGTAACATATTTGATAATATTCTTCAATGTCACTTCCCATCTCATTTATATAACACAAAGTTTCTAACTGACCAAACTCAGGTGCTATATTAATTGAATCTAACCCCAAATCAAATCTATCCTTGTAATCCCCATTTGATAAATAATCCCCATTATGTTCTTTAGATTTAATACCATATTTTTTACAAACCTCCAAAAACGATTCTAATCTTTTTGGATTAAATGTTCCTGTATTAGTTTGTTTTCCTAAATCTAGACCAACCCCAGATTGAACTACAGCGTATTCAATATTCTCGAATGCTTTAGGGTGTAATCCCTTCTCTAATTCAAATAACAACTTCTCTAATTCAAATGGTTCAAATCTTTTAATTGACTCCTCAGTACCAACCTCAAATTTTATTTCCTTATTATCTAATATGAGGTGAATAAAATTAATATAATCAATGGTTTCTTGTAGACCATCATCAAAATTTTGATAATGTTTCCACGGGTCTATGTGAATAATATCTAAATACTTTGAATCATGCATAAAAGATTTCATACCATCATCATGTTTGTAACCTTGACCAATACCACCGTGGTCACGTTCTATTGGAACTCTACCATTTACATAAGTAGAAAACTCGCCGGTAGTCCACTCATTAACATATCCACCATTATAATCCACTTGTCGTCTTGATGGAATAAATCCAAAATCACCATCAAATTCGATAACTGCGTCAACCACATTTTTACTCATTGGGCCTATCCAATATTTCATAATGGGAACTCCAAGCCTGTGTACAACTTGAATTGTTCTGAAGCTTGTAGTGTTGCTAAATCAATACCAGTTTGTGTGGTTACCCTACAATCTATAAATTCATTTGATGTATCAATCAAACCCTCAATATCCAATGGTGTACAATTGTAAATTATAGATTTTTTTATATCGAACAATTCATCCCAATTATCTCTTGTAATAATATTGACATCGAATCTACAGCCCTTAGCAGCCCACTTTACTGCTTTTGCATATCCACCATTACCTATAATATATAGGGATTTTCTATTATCGTATAAATCCAAGTAAGCCATAGCTGCGTAGGAATCTGTGTTATATGCTTTTAGAGTTTTACCGTCATTTATCACGGTATTGGATGCACCGATGATTTTGACGGAATCTTCCATTTCATCAACATAATTAAGCACATCTACTTTGAAAGGCATCGTTATAGCAAAACCTTTTATATCTAAAGTCCTGACTGAATCGACAGCTCTCTCTATATTATCTACTGAAAATGATTTGTATATTTTGTTCAACCCATAAAAATAGAAAGCTGTGTTCATCATCCTACAACCGGTATTACCAGCTTCTTTAGCAAATGAGCAATATATTTCTGTGTCTTTATTTATCATATAACTTTTGTAACATCTCCTTCGATTTGAAGAATAATAAATTACCAAACTCTTTCTCATGTAACGGTGCCATGTTCAAAAATATTATAGAGGTTATTAATTTAACCTTATTCAAATCATAATTATTATCTTCTATCCACCTCTCATATATTGGTTTGAACTCATCCAATATTGGTTCTGATTTATAGTCGTAATTTACAACATTTTGGTCAACAAAACAAGAGAAATTTTTCTCATTTTTCATTAATTTATATGACATTAAAATACCACCATACATCTTTGCCAAGTCGTAATATACATCACCAACATCACCACCACCAAAATTCTGTCTCCAATCCAACAGATAAAAGTTTTCATCACCAGCGTATACGATATGGTCAAAATGAAAATCACCATGAAATGAATTAGTTGGTATTCCATTAAACACTTTGTCCCAATAAAAAATATCTAGTAACTCATTGATACTATCTGTTCGTACTCCGTTTACAACGTGGTCTCCTGTAAAATCATAATCTCTACTTTCGAGAAATAATTTGACTCTACTCATGGTCTTATCATGATAGAACTTTTTACATGCCGCACTGAAGTCAAAATCTACACTTACTTCTTTCCATAGATTTTTATTTGCAAAATCTAAAAATCTTTTCCATGTTTTTATATCATTGTAATCGTAAAAAACCTCACCATTAATCCAATCATAGGAGTATAAATTTTTTCCCTTATAATTTAGTGTAGGTGTTAATTTACCTAGATTGTCAGCTCTTTTTATTCGTTGTTCTATAAAGTTTTCATCAGAGGATAGTTTTATAAATCTATCATTGACCTTATATAAAAACTCACCATTTGTTTTTGGAATACTATACACCTTACTATTCTTGAATAGTTTTTTTGCTTTTATGTAATTGTCAACAGTTCCTACATCATACCAATCAAATACTTTAGTTTTCATATTTGAATATTTATCAAGGTTATAATAAGCACTGACTATCTCACCACAATCCACATCTAATTCGTTCCAAAATGTTTCGTAATCATAAACACCAGCTAAACCAATAAACGCATTTTTGTAACCTTTTTTATCCTTGTTCTTGAAACTAACAGCTACATTATCAGTTACATCAACTGTTGCGTATAGTTCAGGAATATCAGTAGGATATACACCCAACCAATTACTTTCTATATTTGGTAACTCATCTGAAATAATAGTGTCAGCAGTAACCCAAATGAATGGTCTTTGTAAATATTTTTTACATTGGTTTATAGAATATGATGGGCCTGTACCCTCACCCTCATATTTATCAACCTGTACAAATGTGAAGTTCACATCAGGATGAGCAGCTTCACAATATTCTCTAACCATACTTCCCTTATAACCAAGTGCAATAATTATATCGTACTCTTTTGGTGTTTTATCTATCATGTGTGTTATGACAGCTTTATTGTCTAAAGGTAACAACCCTTTATTGATGTGATTAGATAAGTTTTCTAACCTACTACCAATACCAGCTGCTAATATACAAAGTGCTGGTTTTTTATGTTCATGTTCTATCTTACCAGAACCACGATTTGAATCATCATCAATTCTTATCACATCGTCGACCTCGGGTGTAGAAACTTCTTGTAAAATTATATCAGTAATTGCAACCACCCTATGTTTTCTAAATGGTTTCACAGTAACGAAGTATCCAGGTTCCTCTATTTTTTTCTCAACCACACCTTCATCATTTTCTAACCAAAATTCAGCAGTTCCTGATATTAAGTAGTTAGTTTCTAACTTCTTCTCGTGATATTGGTAACTTGTTTTTGTACCAGCATTAATATAAATTCTTTTATAACAATACTTATCATTTAATTCCAACCAAACTTCTTTACCCCATGGCTTATATATTGTTTTCATCTATCAATCCTTTATTTCTTTCTAAATTAATAACATATGCGGTATCTCTTTCACTATTAGATTTTCTATCGTTTATCAGTATCCTATCTCCACCACCGAAACCCATAATTAGTTGGTCATAATTAATACCAGCTCTCTGCATTTGTTTAATCGTTGCGTGTCTAGCACTTTCTTTTCTACCAGTTGTTATTATAACGTGATATCCTTTAGTATCCCATTCAATTAATTTTTGATGTACACCTGGTAAAACTTCTAATACTAAATTTGGGTTTTGTATATCAATTGGATTCGTGTGTTTTACCAAAGTACCATCCAAGTCACAAAATATAGTTTTTGGTCTATTCATAATTTATTATTTCTTCTCTAGTTAATTGTCTGAATCTAAATATATCATAATCTACGTCTTTACCACCACCAATAATCTTAGGATTTGATTCATGCCAAGTCGTAAATGTTTTTTTCACTATATCTTCTCGTAATAACCCCAATTTTCTCAGACGCCACACCATCAAAAAATGATTTGAGATAGTGTTCCATTGTGGACATTGACCTGGTAGAGTATACTCATCTAAAAAATCAAACATACTAGAATAACCTTTCATCCAATCTGACCTCGATGCAAATATATGGTCTAATATTTCAACATCTGTATGCACTCCACCATCAGGCCATCCATAAGTTGGTTTATCAGGATGTATAGGAATATGAAATTTATCAACATCTAAATTTTCGAAATGAAACGGTTTATTCCAACAAATATCAAACCTAGCATTCACTACTAAATCGTATTGAAAATGGTGTTCTTTTTCATATTCTGATACCAAATTCATGACCTCTTTAAAACCATACCACCTACTATAATGAGCAATAACTCTATTAATGTTTCCACCTTTCAAATGTTCTGGTATTTCAAAATCTATTTGAGGTATCAATTTACATTTGACTGGTGATATATGTCGATTAAACTCATCCATAAAATCCGTATGCCAACTGAAAATAAAGAAATCTACATTAT
>MDTD01131453.1_pt1 | contig 14287 bp, 12 predicted proteins | sample 811221 | NCBI WGS metagenome assembly MDTD01 (sample SAMN05326646, study PRJNA326480) | marine metagenome | isolation source: seawater | place: Pacific Ocean: South West | collected 2011
TCAGGGCGCGGGAGACTTCGTAGTGAAAGTCGACATGGCCGGGCGTGTCGATGAAGTTGAGCATGTACGTTTCATCGTTGAACTTGTGTGCAACTGTGACAGCAGAGGCCTTGATGGTGATACCGCGTTCGCGTTCCAGATCCATGCCATCGAGGAATTGCTCGCGCATTTCACGGTCGGTGATGGTGCCTGTGGCCTGGAGCATGCGGTCAGCCAGCGTACTCTTGCCATGGTCGATGTGTGCGATGATACAGAAGTTACGGATCTTCACAGCGGGTCTTTCCAGTCGGTTATAAACAACGTTCAATCCGAAGCCTGCGTTAGGTAGCGGATCGAGTCGGGTATTGTAACAGGAACTGGTGATTTTTGGGATAGGAAGTTTTTGTCCCGTCAGGCGAGCCGCGTTGCCCCCGAAAGTCAACGCGGGATGAAGCGCAGCTCAACTTGGATTTTCACGTACGTCATGATCGGCTTGGATACTTTAGCCTTGATGCTGGCAGGCTTGAGTCTGTGTATCAAAATCTATTTTTGCAGAATACGCGACTTTCTGACCGATGTGTCCTATAATGACATGACCTTTCAAGGGCGATTCATGCCCTTTGTGTTCAGGACGGGCTTGTCGGATCTTTGTCCAGGCTCGGTTAGTGTTTTGTAGTGCATTTAGGTTTTAGGTTTTCGGTTTTCTCGAAGTCTTAAACAGTTTCACTTTTGTCTACTGTTCGGATATGGGGAAATATTTGACGCGGTCGGTGCGTTATTCGTTACGAGAGAAGCGAAGCGTGCCCATCTCATTTCAAGGCGTTGGCTGCATGTTGGACGCACACCTGTCTGGAGACAGGATTGCAGCAAGCGTGAGTTTCGTTCGGGAAAAGAGGGCTGTCACCATGACACAGCAACATGACGAGCTGAAGCCCGGGGCAAAGCAGGAGGCTGGCCAGAAGTTATTCGACGGGCGTGAGTCCGTGGATTTGATTGAGCTTGGATTGCGCGAAGACATCGACTGGGAAGCCGAAGGTCAGCGCGTTCTGAAAATGCTCAATGAACCCATGGGTCAGCAACTGTCCAAACCGACGCGTGCTGCGTGATCCGGTTACATCTCTGAATTTGAATCAGACATGATGACAGGTCGATATCATCAACCCAACCCGCCATATTAACGATCAACATGCGTGAATCGGACGGGGCCATATGGACACGCTTGGTGTTTTGCATCAAGACAAATTCTCACGCCAAGCCCGCAAAGTCGCAAAGTAAAGCTTTTGTTATCACTTGGCGGCTTTGCGTCTTGAGCGGAGTGGGCGTGAGGATGGTTTGAATCATCGTTTGCAAAAGAACATGGATAAAGCCGTCATACACGGACCGCTTGTTTTGAAAATCAGTATTCACCCACGGAAAAAATGGGCTTGTTCTGTTTGATGGCCTCAAACTTTCGAACTCGCAACAATGAAATCGCATTCAAGTCCCAGCCATTTTGCACATTCGGGATCAGTTGCTATTTTTAGTTTCCATGTCGCAACAATCCTTCCGTAACGTGCTGTTCATCATTGCTGACGACTGGTCGCCCATCGCCGGTTGCTATGGCAATGATGTCATCAAGACCCCCAACATCGACAAGCTTGCAAACAAAGGCGTGGTCTTCGATCAAGCCTTCTGCACGTCACCATCCTGTGCGGTGAGTCGTGCCTGCATCATGACCGGCCAGCACGCCCACACGCATGGCCAGTTCGGTCACTGCCACAGCATTCACGGTTTCCAGACGTTGCCCGACATGCTTACCACGCCCAAGCTTCTGGGTGATAATGGCTATGCCACCGCGCTGATCGGCAAGTGTCACACCAAGCCCGATGACGTGTATCCGTTTGAGTACAAGCGTTGTGACATGCCCCTGAATCTTGGGCAGGTGATTACCGATCACTTTGAACTGTTTCTGAAAGTCAACGCCAGGAACCGACCGTTTTATGCCCATGTTGCCAGCGGTGATCCGCATCGTGCAGGCGGTGAAGGTGAACCTGGTGCACGCTTTGGCAATGGGCCACAGGAAAATCACACACCAGTGAAATACGATCCGGCAGATGTGGTGGTGCCGGACTTCCTGCCGGACAACGAAGCGACGCGCACCGATTTGGCAAATTACTACCAGGCGATCTCACGCTACGATGAAACCGTTGGCAAGGTGCTCCAGGTGCTCGAAGACTCCGGCCGTGCCGATGAGACATTGGTCATCGTCACCACCGATCATGCCATGCCCTACCCCGGCGCCAAGGCATCGAGTTATGACACCGGTCATCGCTGCCCATTCATCCTGTATCACCCCGACATGAAGCAGGGCGGCTCACGTTGCGGTGCCTTGATGAACTGGGTGGACATCTATCCCACATTACTGGATTGGACCGGCGTGGAGTATCCGGCGGATGCCATGCCCCTTGCCGGTCGCAGCGTGTTACCCATTGCAGAAGATGACTCGGAGAAGCCAGGCAATGGCGAATGGGAACAGACGTACACATCACACGTGTTCCATGAAGTCACCAACTACTTCCCGTATCGCGTCATCCGACGCCGCCAATACAAGCTGGTGCATAATCTCGCTTGGCAGTTACCGATGCCGTTACCTTCGGACCTCTTCCGCAGCCTGACCTGGAAAAATGTCCGCGAGCAGGGCATCTCGAAGTTAGGTAAACGCGACATCAAGGCATACCAGAACCCGCCGCGTGAAGCGTTGTATGACATTGAGGCTGATCCGATGGAAACTGAAAATCTCATCGACAAGCCCGAATTACAGGACATTGTTAAAGAGATGCGCCAGGAACTGCTGGACTTCCGCGTCCGCACGCTTGATCCGTGGCTGGAGTACACGCATCAAGCTGGTGATCACGAAGATCTCAAAGCCAAGCGGTAATAACTGGCTTTCACCACAGAGTCACAGAGGCGCAGAGATAAACAAGGCAGAGAAAAAATCTCTGTTTTTGCTCTGTGCCTCTGTGACTCTGTGGTTCATTCCAAAGCGACAAATACGTGACGATCACTTCGCCTTACGACGTTCCGGCTGTGCAATCGTCATGACCACCTGTTGCGTGATGGAGCATTGGTTGATGACGTCGGCTAAGAGTTGGGCGACGTGGGAGGCATCACTTTGTGAGACTTTGCCATTGCGGCAAGCGGTGCGGATTTGCTGCAGGGAATCGCTTGCAACCGAGACGCATTGAATCGCTGCATCCAGGGCATCTTCCGGGCCGACGCGACCGTCATGGTTCACATCCAGATCACCGGCATTTTGCGTGACCGTCCAGGGCGTGCCTGCGATGAACGCGGTGAGGATCGCAAGCTGGGCATTGGGGTCAGGCAGGTGATGGAGAATCAGGCGAATGCTGTCAAAGTCCGGCTCGCTTTCACCATTGATCCAACGATAGATCGTTGAGGAGGAAACACCTGCCATCTCACCAAGATCTTTGGCGGTGGTGGCGTTGGCATCAATGAGTTTTTGCAGGGTCGGTGCGAGCAGTCTGGCCATCAAAACATCTCCATCTTCCAGTTACAGATAGTATAGTCCTTTGGGATGAGACTGTGTATCAGATTGTGTGCTGATTGACGTCAAATATGTGTATTCATTACGTTTTCAGGCGAGCCGCGTTGTGTCAACGCGGGATTGAGCGAAGCTCAAATGTAAGATGAAATCTTGCCATGGCATGCAGATGATGACCTTCGTCATTCTTCCGTTGACACAACGCAGCTCGCTTGATTGCTTCAGTGAGACGAAGTATCACATTCCAAATAGGATGATGACATAATCCCTCTTTCAAATTGCTACAATACACAAATGTCTGTTAAGCGACCCCATATCATTTTGTTTAATCCCGATCAGTGGCGTGGTGATGTGCTCGGGCACATGGGTAACCCTGCTGCAGTGACGCCGAATCTCGATGCATTTGCCAGGACGGACGCTGTCTCCTTTCGGCATGCCTACTGTCAGAACCCGGTCTGCACGCCCAGTCGATGCTCCTTCATGTCCGGCTGGTATCCGCATGTGCAAGGCCATCGCACGATGTACTACGCGATGCACAAGGACGATCCAGTCCTGCTGCGAACCCTGAAAAACAGTGGGTATCACGTGTGGTGGGGGGGCAAGAATGATTTGATCGCAGGTCAGGAAGGTCACGACGACGTCTGTGATGTGTATTACGATGCGCCGGAAAAAGTGCATCGCACGTGGATGATCGACAAACAAAATCAATGGCGGGGCCAGACCGACAAAGACAATTACTATTCGTTCTACGTTGGCCAATTACCACATACCGACGGTCATGATCATTATCACGATTCAGATTGGGCCAATGTCATGGGGGCGATCGAGACGATTCGCAACTATGACAAGGACTCGGACAAGCCGCTGTGTATTTTCCTGCCGTTGACGTACCCGCATCCACCATATGCTGCGGAAGCCGAATATTACGACATGATCGACCCCCGGAAGTTGCCCCCGCGTATTCCAGCACCGAAGGACTGGTCAGGGTATGCATCGATGCTCAAGGGCATTTACCAGATGCAGCGGTTGGGGGATTGGGATGAAGCGCGCTGGACGGAACTGCGTCGGATGTACTATGCCATGTGCGCCCGCGTGGACCACCAGTTTGCCTTGGTGATGCAGGCCCTCAAAGACGCAGAGATGTACGATGACTCCGCGGTGTTCATGTTTTCGGATCATGGTGATTACACTGGCGATTACAGCGTGGTTGAAAAATCACAGAATGGTTTTGAAGACTGTCTCACCCGTGTGCCGTTCCTGTTTAAGCCACCCGCGGAGTTTGGTGTAAAGCCCGGCATCAGTGATGCGATGGTTGAACTCATCGACATGCCTGCCACTGTTGAGGAACTTGCAGGGATCACGCCGGAGCATACGCACTTTGGCAAATCCCTGTTACCCGTCGCAACCGGTCAAAGCAATATGCATCGTGATGCGGTCTTCTGCGAAGGCGGACGTTTACCCGGCGAAGATCAGGCCATGGAGTTCGGCCCCGGCGGAGAGTTGCGTGATGCGTCGAACCTGTATTACCCACGCATGCACTTTCAGCAGGGCGAAGGTATCGAACATCACAAGGCGACCATGTGTCGAACCGAGCATTACAAGTACATCGCCCGCATGAGTGAGTCCGACGCATTTTATGATCTGGACAACGATCCATTTGAGCAGAATAATCTCATTGACCACCCCGATTGGCAACAGCAGATTAACGCTCACCGCCTGAGAATGTTACATTGGTATCAACAAACCTGTGATGTGGTGCCGGTCAAACAAGATGATCGTTCGTTCGCAAAATAAAGAGATAACAGCATGATCCTGCTCATCGATAATTACGACAGTTTTACTTACAACCTGGTGCAGCGCATCGGGGAGTTGTTTGTTGGTAAAGAAGATGCCCCGGAACTCAAAGTCGTCCGCAACGACAAGATTACCGTCGAAGAAGCTCTCCAACTCAACCCGACGCACGTGATCGTCTCCCCCGGCCCGTGTACGCCCTGTGAAGCAGGTGTCAGCGTGGAGATCATCAAAGCCTTTGCTGGCAAGGTTCCGCTGCTTGGCGTTTGTCTTGGCCATCAATCCATTGGCCACGCGTTTGGCATGACTGTCGATCGCAACACGCACGTGATGCATGGCAAGACCTCCGAAATCCATCACGACGGTAAAGGCTTATTTGCCGGACTGAAAAACCCGACCACCTGCACCCGGTACCACAGCCTGGTGATCCTGCCTGACACACTCGATGACGAACGCTTTGAGAAAACAGCATGGACCGACGAAGGCGAAATCATGGGCGTCCGTGCCAAGGCCGGTGTCTTTGGTGATGCCCCCATCGAAGGCGTGCAGTTTCACCCCGAAAGCTTTCTCACCAAGGAAGGCCCGCAAATGCTCGCCAACTTCCTGGGCGTCCAGGTCCCCGTCAAGCAAACCGCTTGAGTGACAACACAGCACGAAAACAAAAAGAGCCAACATAGTCGTCATACCCATCGCTTATTGACAGCAGCAGGACTTGGGTTTGATCGCAGCAACACCAACACTGGTCAGATAGTCCGCTGGAGATTCCCCATCGGGTAAGACATCGTTGATTTTGCGATACAGTTCATTGCCTGAGTCCATCAATGCTTTGACATATTCGGGCTTGGGCTTGAGGATTACGCTGACGAGGCCTGCATCCTGGACCATCTGCTTGTAATCATCCATGAGAATCGCACCAGCCACACAACCGACATAGGATTGGGCGATGTCGTGCGCTTCGGGTGGCAAGGGTTTGAACAACGCCATATCCGATGCTGCGACGATCCCACCGGGCTTGAGAACGCGAGCGATTTCTCGCCAGACCTGCTGTTTGTCTGGCGAAAGATTGATCACACAATTGCTCATTACCACGTCGATGGTGTTGTCGCCCACAGGCAGATGTTCAATTTCACCCAGACGAAATTCGACATTGGATAAGCCGGTGGTCTTGGTGTAATGATCCGTGTTATCTCTTGCCTTTGAGAGCATCGCAGGCGTCATGTCCACACCGATGACGTGGCCGGTCTCGCCGACCTTGGGGCCAGCAAGGAAGACATCAAAGCCACCACCACTGCCAAGGTCCAGCACAATCTGTCCTTCCTTGAGTGCAGCGATTGCAGCCGGATTGCCACACGACAAACCCATGTTCGCCCCGTCAGGTAACGAGGCGAGTTGCTGAGCGTCATAGCCGATGGACTCAGCAAGTTTCTGAGCTGAGAGATGATCCTGATCCGGGCCGCCGGAAAATGAACTGGGACCACAGCAGCAACTGGACGTCTGAGCGACTGCGGTATATCCAGCCTGCACTTTTTCACGGGTTTGATGGGCATTGTCGGACATGGTTTTAATCCTTTGTTCTTCAGGCGAGTCGCGTCGTGTCACCGCGGGATTCCACGGAGTCGAAATTCATTCCACACCAACCGCTTCGAATCAACACGACGTGAGCTTCGCTCAATCCCGCGGTGGCACACCGCGGCTCGCCTTAATGGCTGTATCTCAGCGACCTCAGCGGTTCAAAATAAAAAAGCGGTCATTTCGCAATTATACGAAATGACCGCTTGGTGTGTTCAATTATTTTTGTGTTTTTAGTCGATGCCCTGGTCTGCCAACCAGCGTTCGGCATCGATAGCGGCTTTGCAACCCATGCCCGCAGCGGTGATCGCCTGCTTGTAGGTTTCGTCTGCACAGTCACCTGCAGCAAACACGCCTTCGACGGAAGTGAGGCTGCGCTGACCTTCGGTGAGTTTGAGGAATTTTTTTTCTGTCAACTCAATTTGGGCCGGATCAAGGAAGCCAGTGGCCGGGGTGTGACCAATGGCCATGAACAGGCCCTTGACTGGCAACTCAGACTCTTCGCCGGTTTGGGTGTTCTTGAGTTTCACGCCTGTGATCTTGTCTTCACCGAGCACGTCGATGACCTGACTGTTCCAGACCGGTTCGCACTTGGGATTGTTGAGTACGCGATCGGCCATGATCTTCGAGGCACGGAATTCATCACGACGATGGATCACGTAAACCTTCGAAGCAAACTTGGTCAGATAGCTGGCTTCTTCCATGGCACTGTCACCGCCACCGACCACAGCAAGGGGCTGATCGCGGAAGATGGGAAGGGCACCATCACAGACGGCACAGGCGGAGACGCCGCCGCCGGTTGTAGCCAAACGCATTTCGTTTTCCAGGCCCAACCAGTTGGCTGTCGCACCGGTGGCAACGATGACGCTGTGCGCCTTGATCGTGGACTTATCCGAGAGTTCCAGCGTGAAGGGGCGCTGCGAGAGATCACATTTGACAACATCCAGTGACTTGACGCGCGTCTCAAAACGCAGTGCCTGCTTCTTGATGTCTTCCATCATCTGCGGGCCCTGAACACCTTCAGGATAACCGGGAAAGTTTTCGACTTCGGTGGTGAGCATGAGCTGACCGCCGGGGAGAATGATGCTGGGGCTGGTCTTGGGGACGCCTTCGAGCACCAGCGGATCGAGATTGGCGCGTGCCGTGTAAATCGCAGCGGTCCAACCTGCAGGTCCGGAACCGATGATGACAACCTTTTCGACGTTCTCGTTTTGATCGCTCATGAAAATACCTTGTTTTGCCTTGTCGTTGCTAGAATTCGATTGTTTGTGTTACACGACTTACTCACAGCAACATTTGATTATTCCCAAATGAGCGTGTGATGCAATTTAGAATTATTATAAATTACGGTCGGCTTTGCAAACGGAAGACAACATCGAATTCAAAGAACGAATGCGCGGGGTGACCTTGTTTCAAGGCTGGCAGGTAGCGCACTTCCCGACACGCCTTGATGGCGGCTGCATCAAAACGGTCATAGCCACTGGAACAGGTGACCACCACGCTGCGTGCAAGACCTGTCGCGGTCACTTCAACTTTGACCGTGGTCGTTCCTTCAATCCCTCGGCGGCGATAGAGCATCGGATACACCGGGGCTAACGGGTCAGCCAATCTTGCCTGCGTGGTGACACCCTGGGGCATTGTCGTGCTGTTGGATTCGACGGACTGCGGGGCAGGTGTGACCTGCTGCGTGGCTTGGTCAGCAGGTTCGACGAGTTGATTCTCAGGCAGATCTATCATCACAGCTTCATGTTCAATGACCGGGCTGTTTGTTGTTTTAGGCAGTGGCGTTGGCTTGTGTGAGGTCTGCACATCACGCACGGTTGGTTCATGCAATGGCGGTAACATCGCCTGCGTCGGATCAATCACCGGTGCTGCAAGGGCGATGTCTTCATACAACATCGACTCTATGAAGTCCGATGGATCGTTTTCCTCGACAGGCTGTGTTTTTTGCTGTGATTGTTGGCGTTGAGCCTGTTGTGCTTGACTGTCGACCGATGCAACGAGATTAATCATCACTGCGGCATGTCCCTGTTGCTGGGGCACCTCAGCGGTATGCGTTGGGTCACCAAAGAACAGCAACGAGGCGTGAAGCGTCACGCTGATCCCAAAGGCAAGGATGTACCACAATGTTTTCATTACGGACTTTCCTGCTCCAACTCAAACGAAACCGTCTTGTATCCTGCACCACGCAGTCGATCCAACACCTTCAGCGAAATCCCAAGGTCCGATGCCTGATCACCGGCAATGAAAATCGGGATTTGCTGATCGTCGCCTGCCAACAACAACATGGCGCTTTTGACCTGTGATACCGTTTGATTCAATGTCACGATCACACCATCGACACTGATTTGATTTTGAGCATCAATGGTGATGTTCACGTAATCCTTGCGGCTGACCTGAGCGCTGCCACCGGTGGGTAAGGACACTTCAATGCCGCGATGCACCACCATGCTCAACATCGCATAGACAAAAAACACCAGCAACAAAAACACCACGTCAATGAGTGGCAGAAATTCCACGCGCGCTTTACGGTCTTCAAAGCCGGTCTTAACTTCCATCATCAACCTCCGAATCATGCGAAGGTTTGGCGATGGCCAGTTCCAATTGTGTGGCAAAGTCAGCGATCAACTCCGCCTGTTTTTGCAGCCTGGACAGGAAATAATTCATCGGCAGCAGACTGATCACCGCGACCGTCAGACCTGCGGCCGTGGTGATCAGCGCCTGGGCGATACCACCGAGCACCGCCTGCGGGTTTTGAATCCCCGCATCGCTTAGCAGGTTAAACGAGTCAATAATCCCCATCACCGTGCCCAGAATCCCAAGCAGGGGGGCGACCGTCACAATGGTGTCGAGAATGTTGATCCCGCGTTTGTCGAGCTTGAGTTGTCGCGCTGCCGCCAATTGCATCGCCTCGGTCTCCCGGCCCGAAGCTGCGTGCTTCAATCCTTCATGAAGCACGCAGCACAGCGGACACTTGGGATGAGATTCGGCGATACCGAAAGCCTCGCCACGCTTCTCAGCGGAGACGAGACGAATGATCTGGCTTGCTGCTTGTGGGCGACGTGCTACCGTCCGACGGACCCCAAAGGCAAGCCGTTCAAGAATCACGGTCAACGCCAAAAGCGAACAGGCAAGTAGTGGCCACATCAGTGGTCCGCCTTTGTCAAAAAGTTCGCTCATGGTGTTGATCCTTCCATTTAACCACCTCATTTGTGAGGCGATGATGTCACTTAAAAACTGATCTTTACGCCGGCATACGCACTGGCGTCAGCGGTGTTGTATCCGTAAAGGTCTTGATATTGCTGGTTAAACAGATTGATCACGCGGCCGAAGACTTCGACGTTGTCCGTCACTTTGTAGCTGCCTGCGAGATTGACGATGACATACGAATCCGCTTTGCCACCGTTATCATCACGGGTCGATGCACCGAGGAGCGAGAGGGTTGCCTGTGCTTTATTCTCCAGGAATTGCTTGGTCAGATCGAAGCTGTAGCTATGCAAAGGGCGACGCCAGAGACGGTTGCCATCTTGCGGGCCGAAGCTGCCATTAGGGTCGAGGACTTCACTGTCGGTGTAAGTGTAGTTGAACGTCGCAGCGAGGTCTTTGGCAGGTTTGAATTGGAGGAAGGTTTCGACGCCTTGCGTGCGTGCTTTACCCATGTTTTCAACGACCATTGCAGTGCTGTCATAAAAGATCAGATCGTCGATGGTGTTCTGGAAGAAGGTCGCACCGATGCTGAGTTTTTCATCAAGCAGGGGTTGTTCAATGCCGATGTCCCAGCCCATGGATGTTTCCGGTTCGAGGTTGAGATTATTGACGAAGCTGCCGGAGTCATAGACTTCGGAGATTGACGGGGTCTTGAAGCCAGTGCCTGCTGAGGCACGGAAGATGGTATGGGTTGAAGGCAGGATATACGCCCCCGCCAGCTGGTAGGTCACTTCACTGCCGTACTGTTCATGGTCGATGAAACGCAAGCCTGCGTTCACAGTTAAGTCGTTGGTGATCCGCCATTGGTCTTGGATGTAGAGACTGTAGCTGTGGGAGGTATAGGTTTCGTCGGAGTTACCGAAGGGCGAGGTGTAAGCAAATTGACCACGGTCTTCGTTGTAGGCAATGCCGAAGACAAGGGTGTTTTTGTCGTTGATGAACAACTGGTTTTGCCAATCGATTTCATAGTTGCGGCCTGTGAAGTCGCTGGGCAGGTACGTACTTGCACCATCGTTGGTATCACGACGGACTTGATTCAGTGAGAAAGCAATTTTGCTTTCAAGTTGACCATCAAGGAAGTAGAACTTGGGTTCGACCTTGAATGCAAACTGTTCGAAGATGGTCTGGTATGCATCGGTGTCATAGAACGTGCTGTCGATTTCGGTGTCGGCTTTGGTGAAGTGGAAGACCAGGTCGAGTTCGAACATGTCAGCAGGCGTAACCCCGATCAAACCATGGAAGGTTGCGTTGCGGTAGGGATCGTCTTCGCCATCGGTTGTGGCTGATGAGAAGTTTCCTGCGTCGATGCGTGTGCCTGAAAGGGAGTAGTTGAAGCTGTCATCTCCGCCACCGATGTAAAGTTGCTGGGTGGTGGTTTGGTAGGAGCCGGTTTCGATGGTGTATGAACCATTGATGGGACCGTTGCCACGTTTGGTGGAGACGTTGACCAGGCCCCCCATGGCTTCGGAGCCGTAAAGTGAAGACTGCGGGCCACGGAGCACTTCGACGCGGTCGATGGATGTGGTGGTCAGGTAGTCGAAGGTTGCCGTGTTGCCGATGGAGGAGGCGTCGTGGAGTTTGATGCCGTCAATGCGGAGCAACGTGTGGTCGGATTCAGCACCACGGATAAAGACCGTTGCCTGCGAACCCAGACCACCGCTGCGACGCACGTGAACACCCGGGACATGGGAGAGCACATCTGCGATGTCCTGGTCCTGACGTTGCTGGATTTGCTGTGAGTCGATGACGGTGACAGACGAGCCGACATTTTCCTGTGCGGTGTCGATGCGGGTTGCGGTGACGATGACCTGTGGCCGAGCGGATTGGGTTTGCTCGGATTCCGACTCGGAAGTGGTTTGTGCAAACAATGGGCTTGCGATGAGTGTGCTGGCCAAAAGGTACCGGGACAAAGTGGAAAAACGAACCATGCGATATAGCTCCCTGGTTCTGATTCGCGCAGAACCTGGCCCGAATCATGAAAAGTAAATCGGTGTACTCGCAGGGCAAAAAGAGACGGGTGTGCAAACGCTGCCGGGCCGATGTCAGACTAGCCCACCCGAGTCGTCCCAAAAGCGCGAGGACTACCACTCGGTCATCACAGGCAGGTCTTCCGGCTTAGCCCGTCGTCTGGCACCTTCCCGACAGAGCACGTTGCATGCTTGTCAGTGGTCACTGCCAGACGCTGTTTTCACCTGTTTTGTCAGTGAAAACCGGGTCATCACGGCGGCGCGTCCGCGGAGGATTCGTCGAAAAATCGACTCGCCTCGCTTCCCTTTTCAGCCTCTGAGTTTCAAAAAAGACAGAGGCAACCTGAATTGACTGGCCCCAATTTAGCGAGACGCAACACATTGAGCAAGTGAAAAAAGACACACCGACGAAGTTTGTCTTCGCCGGTGTGTCGGTGGTGGGAACGGAGAATGTGTCGTGTGATCGATACGTCAAACCGCTTGCGGTTCAGCGCGATCTCATTAGGGGTTATGTCGAATGAGTTGATGTTGGTGTGTCACCATAGATCATAAAGTTCCACCGTTGTGGGACCGAACCAACCGAGATTGAACTTCATCGTTTCCTCGCCGGTACCGGTGCTCAGATACAGGTGCGCTGCAGAGTGTTCGATTTCCCATGCATCAACATGGCCGTCCACCCAGGCAACGTTAGCCGTCTGGCCGTTGTGTCGGAAGTGCGTGGTGGGTGTCGGTTGGTAGCTGCCCCAGGGATCGACGATACCACTGTCGACATAGTGCGGCGACCAGGCAAATGAGTTTTCAATCAGTGACAACGAGCCGTCGACGGTGTTGTAATTGCCTGCATCGGTGAACATGACCGTGGCTGTGGAGGAATAGACATCGTCAATGCGCGCGGTGAGTTTGGAGGCTGCACCATAACCTGCAAGATCGTAGCGTCCGCCGATGTATTGATGGTTATAGCCGTAGCCGCCACTGCCTGCTTCGTAGGTCGTTCCCCAAGCACCGGGGTCCGAGTTCTGGTAGTGGCGCAGCGTCGGGCATTTCTTGGTTTCGCCTTGTTTATCGAGGTAACTGGCTAAACGGCCGGTCTTGGGATCGAAGGCTTCGGATGTCGTTTTTCGGTTGCCATGCCAGCGATGAAGGTTGGCCATCTCATCGAATGCTGCAGGGACGAAATACTGTTTGTTGTCCGTCGCGTAGGCAATGTTCACCGTTGCAAGCGATCGGATATTGCTCTTGCATTGGGCAGACTCGGCGCTGCGTTTGGCCATGGCTAGTGATGGCAGGAGAATGCCGATGAGCAAAGCGATAATGCTGATCACCACGAGTAACTCAATGAGCGTAAATGCGCGTGGCGTCCGACGCTGCACAAACGGTGCTTGATATCTCACTGGTACATATGCCTGTTTGGGGTTGAGCATCCGCCAACGCCATTGGCTCAACGCCAGTTGACGCTGACCATGCCACCAACTGTCAAACGCGGTGGCAATCCAAGTTGGTGATGGACGACGTGTCGAGGAACGAGAAGACGAAACAGCCATGAAAACTCCCTGTCCTGATTCGCGCAGGACCTGCCCCGTGATGGTTTGAAAAACGGTCCATCACGTAACAGCTTGGGGAGGAAATCGGGCAGTTCCACCATGTTCCCAAAAGTCGATCAAAAAGACTTCCGGGGGGGGAGAGCAAGTTCAAGGGTAGTCCGGGGCATGAATACCTGGCTTGGCCCGAGTTCGTCCCAATACGCGAGGACACAACACTCGTCCAAACGGGCAGGTCTTCCGGCTCAGGTTCGGCAGTCACCAGCCTTCCCAGTCAATCGCATTGCACGATTCACCAGTGGCATCTTTGTAACCGTGAAAGGTAAAAAAATCACCTTTCCAAACCCCTACGGCGGCGCGTCCGCGAAGGCTTTGTCGAACATTTTCAGTCCAACGCACCTTGCTTCCCTATTCAGTCGCAACACAATATCTTGTGCTTTGAGCACCTGTCTGGTTGCCAAGACACTAACGAGAAGTGTTAGCAGATGCAAGTCGGGTAGCATGATGGAAATTGTCCGATATTTTTGCCGTCAAGAACTTGCAAGGTCAAGATGAATTGCTAATATATGCGTCTCGTTTGAACGAACGAGAACAACTCAATGCGGGTGTAGCTCAGTTGGTAGAGCGTCACGTTGCCAACGTGATTGTCGACGGTTCGAGTCCGTTCACCCGCTCTTTGACAACGGCTGACAGCA